>Ga0182024_10004463_pt1 | contig 32157 bp, 29 predicted proteins | sample P32metaG_FD_120480 | JGI IMG/M metagenome (GOLD analysis project Ga0182024, IMG submission 120480) | Permafrost microbial communities from Stordalen Mire, Sweden - P3-2 metaG (Illumina Assembly) | ecosystem: Environmental > Terrestrial > Soil > Wetlands > Permafrost | place: Sweden: Stordalen...
ATGGCGAAGTTTGAGAACTTGCTCATCCCTCGATGGAGTTCTTGGGCGTAGCCCATCTGATGCAATCGCTGCTCATCGCTCATCGCGCCGGGTGCGATGGTGACACTGTCGTCTGACACTGAATTCCCCCTCGATTCAAATGGCCTATACCATTGAGCGAGATACTAGAACTTCTGTGGGCTCCGAGCACGAACAAACGTGTTCGCCCTATTAAAAACCGCGACGCGTTCTCGAGCGGGACCAAAACTGTTTGGTCCTGACGAACAAACGACTGCAAGAATCAGTCAGGTGATATCTCACTTGTAATGTCACGTCGACCCTTCACACGTGAAGCCACTCACGAGACCGGTCGCCTCGTCGGCGACGGATACAGCCCCCGCGCCGCGTCACTGTCGGAGAATCACCGCTGGGTTGATTGACTAGCCTCGACACCTAGATTGGAAAATCGTCGTCCGCACTGTCCGGGCGTCGCAGATCCGAGGAGCAGACGTGACCACACACACCGCCGGTCGTCCAACGCGCGACGAACTCGTTGAATTGGTCGAAGCGGGTGAGATCGACACCATCATCGTCGCGATCACCGACATGCAGGGCCGATTGCAAGGCAAGCGAGTTGACGCCACCTACTTCTTCGACGAGCTGGCCGACGGCGTCGTCGAAGGTTGCAGCTACCTTCTCGCCTCCGACGTCGACATGCGAACGGTCGACGGATTCGCGTTGACGTCCTGGGAGCGAGGCTACGGCGACTTGGCGTTCAAGCCCGATTTTGCCTCCACCCGGTTGGTCCCGTGGCACGACAAGACGGTCATCATCTTCGCCGACGTCGAAACGGTGGACGGGGTCCCCGTGGCGCCCTCCCCGCGCCAAATACTCCTCGCCCAGGTGCAGCGCCTCGAGGAGCGAGGCTGGACCGGGATCACCGGCACCGAACTCGAGTTCATCGTCTTCGAAGACACCTACGAGCAGGCCTGGGAGGCCGGCTACCGCGATATGACCCCGGTGAATCAGTACAACGTCGACTACTCGATTCAAGGGACGTCGAGAATCGAGCCGTTGCTCGGTCGCATCCGGCGCTCGATGCGCTCCGCCGGCATGGTCGTGGAATCGGTGAAGGGCGAATGCAACTTCGGACAGCACGAAGTCGCCTTCAAGTACGACACGCTCGTGGAGAAGTCCGACGAGCACGGCTTGTTCAAACTCGGCGCCAAGGAGATCGCGGCCCAAGAAGGCGTCAGTCTCACGTTCATGGCCAAGTACGACCAACGAGAAGGCAACTCCTGTCATATCCACCTCTCGCTGCGCGACAAGGACGACCAGCCGGTTTTCGCGGGTCCGGGCGAACACGGCTTCTCCGAGGTCTTCGAGCACTTCTTGGCGGGGCTGCTCGCCCACTCGCGCGACTTCTCCGTGATGCTGGCGCCGAACATCAACAGCTACAAGCGCTTCGTCGCCGGATCATTCGCCCCCACGGCCCTGTTGTGGGGCCACGACAACCGCACCTGCTCGTTTCGCGTCGTCGGCCACGGGCCGTCGCTGCGCTTCGAGTGTCGTATTCCCGGAGGCGACGTGAATCCCTACCTCGCCATCGCCGCCCTCGTCGCGGCCGGTCTTCAGGGTGTCGACGACAACCTGGTGTTGCCGCCGGCTTTCGTCGGCAACGCCTACGAAGCCGACTCCGCGCGCGTGCCGACAACGCTCGCCGAAGCGATCGAGCTGTTCGATCACAGCCCCGTCGCGCGAGCCGCCTTCGGTGACGAGGTGGTCGAGCACTACGTGCACGCCGCTCGGGTCGAGGTCGACGCCTTCAACGCGGCCGTCACCGACTGGGAGCGTTACCGAGGTTTCGAACGTCTATGAGCGTGCTGTCGATTCTCAATCCGGCCACCGAGGCGCCGGTCACGTCGATCGAGCTCTTCGATCTCGAAGCGACCGACCGCGCGATTGCGCGCGCGTCGAAGGTCGCGACCGAGTGGCGCGAGGTCACACCCGCCAGTCGAGCCCATCTGTTGCGCCGCTTCGCGCAAGTCGTGGACGAGCACATTGAAGAGTTGGCGCAGTTGGAGGTGGCCAACTCGGGACACACCATCGGCAACGCCCGTTGGGAGGCCGAGAACGTCCGCAACGTGCTCGCCTACTACTCCGGCGCACCGGAACGTCACAGCGGCAAACAGATCCCGGTCGCCGGCGGCGTCGACCTCACCTTCTACGAACCGCTCGGCGTCGTGGGCATCATCGTGCCCTGGAACTTTCCCATGCCGATCGCCAGCTGGGGATTCGCGCCGGCGCTCGCGGCCGGCAATACGGTCGTCCTGAAACCGGCCACCCTGACGCCCCTGACGGCGATGCGCCTCGGTGAGCTCGGACTGGAAGCCGGGCTGCCCGAGGGCGTGTTCCAGGTACTGCCCGGTGACGGCGGCGTGGTGGGTTGGCGTTTCGTGACGCACGAATCGGTGCGCAAGGTCTGCTTCACCGGCTCCAGTGAAATGGGTAAGCGGGTAATGGCCGGCTGCGCCGAGCAAGTCAAGCGCGTCACGCTCGAACTGGGTGGCAAGAGCGCCAACGTGATCTTCGCCGACGCGGACTTAGAGCGCGCGGCGGCCGGTGCGCCCGGTGCCGTCTTCGACAACGCCGGCCAGGACTGTTGTGCGCGCTCGAGGATCCTCGTCGAGGCCTCGGCCTACGAGCGCTTCATGGAACTATTCGAGGTCGCGGTGAAGAACTTTCGCGTGCTCGACCCCGCCGACGAGAGCGCCGAAATGGGACCACTGATCTCGGCCGGACAACGCACCAGCGTTGACTCCTTCGTCGACGAGGCGGCGGTCGCCTTTAGGGGCAACGCGCCGACCGGGCCTGGCTACTGGTACCCGCCGACCGTGCTCGAATCCGCCGACGGCACCGACCGCGCCTTTAAAGAAGAGATCTTTGGTCCGGTCGTGTCGGTGCGGCGATTCGAGAACGAGGCCGAAGCGATCCGCATCGCCAACGACAGCCCATACGGGCTCTCGGGTTCGATCTGGACCCGCGATGTCGGACGGGCCCTGCGCGTGGCGCGCGGCGTCGAGACCGGCGCCCTGTCAGTCAATTCGAACTCGTCGGTTCGTTACTCGACACCCTTCGGTGGCTACAAGCAGTCGGGCATCGGACGAGAGCTGGGTCCGGACGCCCTGCGCAGTTTCAGCGAAGAGAAGAACGTCTTTATTTCAACGGAGGAATGATGGGTCGGTTAGAGAACAAGGTCGCGGTCATTACCGGCGCGGCGAGTGGCATCGGTCGAGCAACCGCGCGCCGTTTCGCCGCCGAAGGCGCCAGCGTCGTCGTGGCGGACTTCGACGATCAGCACGGTCCCGAGGTCGCCGCGGAGATCGGCGGACTGTTCGTGAAGGTGAACGTCGCTGACCAGGGCAGCGTGGTCGCCATGTACGACAAGACCGTCGAGGTCTACGGCGGCATCGACGTGCTCTTCAACAACGCCGGCATCTCGCCGGCCGACGACGATTCGATCCTCACCACCGGCCTCGACGCCTGGAAGCGGGTCCAGGACGTCAACCTGACCTCGGTCTACCTGTGTTGCAAGTACGGCATCCCCCACCTGCAACGGCGCGGCGGTGGCTCCATCATCAATACCGCGTCCTTCGTCGCGGTCCTCGGTTCGGCGACCTCGCAGATCTCCTACACCGCCTCCAAGGGCGGGGTGCTGGCCATGAGCCGCGAGCTCGCGGTCCAGTTCGCCCGGGAGAAGATTCGCGTGAACGCGCTCTGCCCGGGACCGGTCAACACACCGTTGTTGATTGAGCTCTTCGCCAAGGACCCCGAACGCGCCGCCCGTCGCCTGGTGCACGTTCCGATGGGACGCTTCGGTGAGCCCGAGGAGATCGCCAACGCGGTGCTCTTTCTCGCCAGCGACGACGCGTCCTTCGTCACCGCGACGACCTTCATGGTCGACGGCGGTATTCACGGGGCCTACGTCACGCCGCTGTAGTCGGCGACCGCAACTGCGCGACGTCTACTCCGGTTCGCTCTCGCGCCACCACTCGCGCACGATGACCTGAATCGTGGCCGCCATCGGCACGGCGAGTAGGACCGCGACGAATCCGCCGGCTAAGCCGGCGACCCACGCGCCGAGGTCGGCCCCAATCAAGACCGCGACGAACACCATGAGCGGATTGATCCTCACGGTGCGGCTCATGACGATCGGATTCAAGATGTGATTCTCAATTTGGGTGTAGAGCAAGAAGACGACCAACGTGACGATCCCGGCGGCGAGCGAATGCGCGAAGGCGAACAGCACCGTCGGAACGCCGGCCAAGGCGCCGCCGATCGTGGGCAGAAAATCCACCAGCGCCACCCAGAGCGCCCACAAGAAGGCGTACGGTACGCCGACGATCAACAGGGTGACGAAGACCACGACGCCCGCAATAATTGACGTCATCATGTCACCTAAGACGTAACCCGATACCGCACGCGAGACGATTCGTCCGATGTGGCGAAAGCGCTTGGCCCGCTCGGGCGCGACCAACTTCGTCAGCGATCGACGAATCTTCGGCGCCTCGATCAACAACAGGACGACGAACGTGAAGACCAAGACGAGCGCCAGCACGGCCGACAGCGCGCCCTTGCCCAGGGCCAGGGCCGGCTTGCCCAATTTGGTCGCCAGCGACGTGAGGTGGCTGGAGTTGCGTCGAACCCACGATTCGACGTGGTACTTGCGGAAAAGATGGCCGATCCAACCCTGACCGTGCTGGGCTCGGTTGACGTAGCCCGGCAGCGCGCTCGCGAAATGGGTGATGCCGTTGATGAGCGGATAGCCGAAGAGGACCGCGAGACCCAGGAAAATCAGTAGCGCGACGAACGTCACGATCGCCACCGCCGCACCACGACGCTTCACGCGCCAGTGCTGCAGGGCCACGACGACCGGATTGAGGATGAGGGCGATGAAGCCACCGACCAGGCCGAGCATCAACAGGATCCGCAAGTGATAGATCAGCTGGCCCGAAAGGTAGACGCCCGCCACGACGAAGACCGAGAAGAGAATCGTCAGCACCGGTACGGATTGGCGATCAGCGATGCGCACAAATCGACGGCGACGGGTCTCGGGGATCTCGTCTTCCTCCACCTCCTCGACGGGCGGCTGGCCGCGAGGCGTCCGTCTTACGGGCACTGGTTCAGCCCACGGGCGTGGCGCGCGCCCACGACGCAGCGGCGCCCGGCACCGACGACCCTGGCACGTACGAACATCCCGTCATGCTAACTCTCACTGCCCGTGAACTCGATCACATCGATGACGTGGGACGAACCTCTCCGCGCGCACGTTGTCGTGGCACAATGGATTCGATGGAGGGCGAATGAACGACGACGCGTTTCAATACAAGATCTACATCGACACCACGACCAGGCGACTGTGGCGAGCGCTGACGGATCCCGCGAAGACCAGGAAATGGTGGAACGTCGCGTTCATCACCGATTGGAAGGTCGATTCAACGATGGACTGGAAGATGGGTCATCTCACGATTCGCGACTCCGAGCAAGTCGTCCTCGAATCGTCGTCGCCGACCCGATTGGCCTACACCTGGCACACGTTCTCGCCCGGGTGGGCCAGCGCGCACTCCTACGAGGAGGAGGATCGACTGAAATTCGCCAATGAACCGCGATCCAAGGTCGCCTTCGACATTGAAAAGGCGAACGGCGTGGTGTGCCTCACCGTTCGACACGACGGATTCGAATTCGGCAGCGCCGTGCACGAGGCCATTCGCGAAGGGTGGCCGCCACTTCTCTCGAGTCTCAAGACCTTCCTCGAGACCGGCGAGCCGCTCGAATTCTCGATGTAGTGGCCTGTCGGTCGGCAACGAACGTCGATCCCCACCACGTCACGAGCGAGACGACACGTTTTCGCCGTCTGGTTCTAGGTAACGATGACTTCGAGACTCCAGAGCAACGCCAGGTCGGGACAGGCGACGCCGGATTTGCAGTAGACGGTTCCGGTCGTTCGTATCGTGGCACGTCCCGTAGCCGCGGCGTGGAGAGTGGCGGCAAAGACACCGACCGAGTCGCGTGAAATATCGTTCACGACGACTGCTCGCGAAGTGCTTATCGGATAACCCCACCGAAAGCCGGACCGCAGTTTGATCCGAACATTGGTCCCGCGCCGAACCCGGATCTCACACGGCGATTGCTTCGACACGAAATGGACCGAGGAGTTCGCCACGACGCCACAAATCGGCTGCGCGCTCGGATTCGTCGTGCTCGTGTAGGACGTGGCACCCACCGTCGAGACCGACGTCGCGAGGAACAACAGCGTCAACGGCGCGACGATCAGGGGGCGACGAACCCAGTCAAACGTTCCCTTCATGGCTCTAGTCTCCCATCTGCCTAGTCGAGAGTCACGCCGTGTCGCCGAGTGTGCGTCCAATGGCGACACCGGGACCTCACTTACTACCTGTCCTCAAATGACATAAATTTCAGTTTTTCGACGGAATTTCGGGCAGAGCGCAAAAGTTGTGGCCGATGACTATCCGGTGGACGGACCCGACCACTCTCAAAACGATCCGGGAATTACTGAGTCGTTGTCACTCGACGACTGAGAAGCGCCGCCGACGTCAGCCCGGCTAACGCGAAAAACGCAATCACCAACTCCGTAGCGTGACGGAACGCAACCACCGGGTCCGCGACGTTCAGTCCGGAAAGGATGGCGATAAGCCCCGCGACGCCGAGGACGGTGCCGATCTGGCGCGCCATGTTGAGCACGCCGCTGCCGGTGCCGAAACGGGCCGGGGGAATCGACGCGGTGCCGGCACCGATCAGCGACGGAATCGTGAGCCCGACGCCCGCTCCTCCCAGGAGCTGGACCGGCAAGAGGTGGGTGGCGTAGGCCGCGTGGACCTGAATCTGGGTGAGCCACCAGGACTGCGCCGCGACGTTGACGCAACATCCAATGACCGCGACCCGACCGGCTCCCCCGAGCTTCGCCGCGAGCCGAGGCGCCACGACGCGCGCGAAGGGCAAGACCATCAACGGTCCCGGGGCAATGGCTAAACCGGCGTCGATCGCTGAGAAATGCCAGACCCCGGTCAAGAACTCGACCATGCTCAACAAGAACGCTCCGAACCCGGCGTAGTAGGCGACCGACGCCACGATGGCGCCGTTGAAGGACCTCGATTCGAGCAGCTTGAGATCGACGACCGGCGCGTCGTGACGGGCCGAACGCACCACGACCCCGACGGAGCACGCCAGAGCGAGGACCAGCAAGCCAATGAAGTCCTTGGAGGTCCAACCCCACGACGGCGCCTTCACCAACGCGAGCGCCAACGATCCGGCGGCGAGAGCCACCAGCACCGCACCGAGCATGTCCGGTCGCGAAGTGGCCGTCTCGTCGCGGCTCTCCGGCAGCACCCTGAAGGCGAGGATCACCGTGACGACGCCGACGGGAATATTGATCCAGAAGACCCAACGCCACGACACTTCGACGAGGAAGCCGCCAATCACCGGGCCGAGGGCCGCGCCGAGCGCTCCGATAGCCGACCAGGTACCGATGGCCTGCGCGCGAGCGTGCCCCGGCACGGCCGCCAACAACAGTGATAGCGATGCGGGAACCATCATGCCCGCACCGATCGCCTGGACGAGACGCGCCGCAATGAGAAGCGACACGTCCGGGGCCACGCCCGACAGGATCGATCCCAAGGTGAAGACGACGAGACCGGCCGCGAACATTCGTCGCCGCCCTATGCGATCGGCCCAACGTCCGGCCGGCACGAGGACGGCCGCGAAGAGAATCGAGTAACCGTTGAGTACCCAACTCAACGAGTCCAGCGATGAGCCGTGGAAGTCGCGACTGATGTACGGGAAGGCCAGATTGACGATAAAGAGGTCAAGACTCGACATGAACACCGCCAGCGACAAGACGCCGACGATCAAGGCCACTCGCTTTTTCGAATAACCCTGGCCCGGCGCGTTCGCGCCGGACACCGTCTCCACGCTCATCTCGACCTCCTAGTAAGTTTGATTTCTGGATGTACCCTACACGAAGATTGGACCCTACGTCCAGTTATCGGACTTACTGCTATTATTGCGATATGACCTCTGTTTCCACCGAACCACGTACCTGCTCCGTGGCCCGCACGCTCGAGATCGTCGGCGAGAAGTGGGCCCTTTTGGCGGTGCGCGAGGTCTTCCTCGGTAACCGTCGCTTCGACGAGATGGTGCGAAAGACCGGTGCCCCGCGCGACACGATGACCGCGAGGCTCAAGACACTGGTCGCCGCGGGCGTGTTAGAGCGCCGACCGGTGTCGGAGCATCCGCCGCGCTTCGAATACCGCTTGACCGAGGCCGGTCTCGATCTCTACCCCGTCATCGTCTCGTTGATGCAGTGGGGTGACCGCTACCTCTCCGACGGCAATGCACCGCCCATGGTGCTGACGCACAGCTGTGGTCACACACTGGGCGCGGTCACGACCTGCTCATCGTGCCGCGAACCGATTCGCGCCCGCGACGTTCGACCGACGCCTCATCGCCACGGCCTCGAAGGTAACTGAACTCTTCGTCGATCGAACGACGGTAAAATCGATGAGCCGTTAGTCGGCTAACCCGAAGGATTCGGTCTTGGCTTTGCCGCCCACGGAGTAGCGAAAGATCGCTTCGGAGAATAGTTCGCCGTACTTCTTGGTCACCACGACCTTCGAGAGCTTGACGGTGGCGCGGTAGTTAATGAACTTGCCCGACACGCAGTTCGGCGTGCAGTCGTTCTGTCGCAGAAGTCCGCGGCCCGAAGCCGACGAGGCGCTCCAGACCGACCACGACATGCCGGTCCAGCTGGCGTTGGCGTCGGCGCACGACAGCAGGTACGTGGACGGCTTGGTGGCCGGCTTCAGGCTGCAAGTCAGTACGCGAGTTGGCGCCGCCCCGGCTCCAGCCGGGTCCGCCACACCAAAGGCCAAGATCGGGGTGATCAGCAGCGCGGCGCCCAGTACTGCAGTGGCTCGAGAGATTTTCAAGTTCATTCTTCCTTCATTCCTATTTGAGCCTCCGCCCTGAAACAGTATGTCCGGCTCCGCGTGAAATTTACCTCGAAGTTGACTCCCCTCAAGGAACCGCCGGCGCCGTAATGTCAGCGGTTGTGCCAACCCACCGGCGTCGACGTTCGCAGTAACTGTCGTGCGATGTCGAGGCTGCCACCGAAGTCGAAGGCCACGTCATCGTCGCTGTCGAAATTCGGCGGCGCCAGTAGGAGGATCAGTCGAGTGTCGTCGAAACAGACCGCCTGATCGTCGCGCTCGGCGCCCAGCGCTAGCGCTTCGACGTCCGTGCCCTCGGGCAGCTCCGAGACGAAGACCTTGAATGACTGGTCGTCACTCGGTGCATCGGCGTAGAAGCTCAGACAGCCCGTGGTTTCGAGGAAGGCACCCGACACCTGCTGGGAGAATGACATGCCCGCCAACTGGTCTTGGGCGATGGCGCCGGTGTGCAGATGCCCCGTCTCGTCGTAGGCGTCGGCGAGGCTCGCCGTGAGCTGCGCCAGATTCGTGATTGGGTCATAGGGCACGATGTCGTCGGCCTGGCGCGGCGCGCTGAAAAAGGAACCGGTCGCTTGCGTGTCGCGGTGCACGATGGTCTCGATGAAGCCCGTCCCGTAGTTGGTCATCACTTCGGCGATGAAGCACTGGCCGAGCGACTCGACGCGACTCATCGCCTCGAAGGCGACGTCGAAGCGCTGGGCCGAGTCCATGGTGGAGAGTTCACCAAAGTGCTGCGCGATCGATTCGATATCGCGACCGAGCGAACGAGCGACGAACAGACCGGCCTTCAGCCACGTGTCCCAAGGCACGTCGGTACTGGACGGGATCAGAGCGAACGCGTCCATCGCGTCATCCACCAAGTTCATCGATGAGCGACGTCGGGCCTGAATCGTTCGACGTTGGGCGTAGAGACGGAGTGTCTCGATACCTTCGCTCGACAGCGCGGTGCGAAATCGATCCCGTTCCGACTCCTCCGCGGCGACGACGGAAGCCACGACGCTCTTGACGGCGTCGTCCAACGGATCATCGCGAAAGCGAACGAAATCCTCATCGACGTCAGGGTACGAGATTCCCGCCAGGCGTTCGACCGCCGCGTTCTCGTTGGGATTACTGCTCACGAGGGCCACGGAGTACGTGTCGAGAAGACGATCCAGGACGCACCGAACTCACATGTTCTGTATTGGCGCACGCCATTCACATTAGGACATCGATTCCACACAGGATTCGCCTGAATCGTGTCGCACGTGAAGAAGGACGACCTCACGACCGCACTACCTCGCTAACCCTCATCTAGGATGAAGTGGGCGTGAATCGAAGGATGAGACGTCGATTCAGCGTGCGGCACAGTGCCCGTCGCATGTCGCAGTAACTGAAGCACCACGGATTTGTCTGTAGGGAGTTCGTGACCACAGCTATTGAGAGGACGTACACAATGAGACGGATTATGACGAGTATTTCGATAGGGGCGCTGGTCCTGGGGGGCCTGGCCTCTCTCGGCGTGGCGAGCGCATCGGCGGCCACACCTGCGATCGTGGCCACACCCTTCACGGGATTGACAAACGGTCAGTCCGTAAGCGTCACCGGCACAGGGTTCATGGACGGCGAAACCGTGTATGCCCTCGAGTGCATGGTCGGTGCCACGTCGGAGTTGGGCTGTGATGTCAGCACGGTAAGTGTGGCCACGACCAGTGCCACGGGAACGTTCACGACGGCGCTCACGGTGGCCACAGGAACGGTCGGCACCACGACGTGTGGCACGTCGTCGAGTGACCTTTCGAATTGCAACATCAGTGTCAGTACCAATCCCCCGACCGCCGACGCGGCCAGCACGCCGATTACCTTCGCGCTGCCGAGTGCGACGACCACCACGACGACCACGACGATTCCGGTGAAAGTCGGACCGCGCAGGTTCCACGTCTCTCCCGTCGCCGGTCTCAAGAACCACTCGAGCGTTCGAGTCTGGGGTACCGGTTTCAAACCGCGTGACCAGGTGTACGTGGTGGAATGCCTCACCACGTCGAAGAGCCAGTCCGGCTGCGACCTCAAAACGCTGAAGCCCGTGAAGATCACCGCTTCCGGGGTCTTGCCCGCCTTCAGGTTCAAGGTGGTCACCGGCAAGATTGGCACCGGTTCGTGCGGCACCAAGGCTTCGAATCTGAAGTCCTGCGCCATCTCGGTCGCCAACGCGACCAAGGGTGACTCCGCACAAGTTCGAATCACTTTCAAATAGGACTACTTCACCGAGTGAATAGACGCACGCGGGCCGCCTTCACAGGCGGCCCGCGTGCTCATTGAGGTCCGACAAGTCGATCACCACTGAAAAATCATGGACGAAAAATTCGGTTGCTCGCCCAGGTAAATCAGGATCGCGATGCCACGGTAGGTGAGATTGCCCAGGTCGAGCTCGATCTGGCCCGTGACGATCTCCTTCTGCTGGGCAATCGTGGTGGACTTCGCCACCGCGTTGATGTCCTTTTGGATGTCATTGAGGTAGACGATGTATTGGTTCAGGTCGCCGGCGACACCAGTCGGATACGGTGCCTGCTTCTCCAGCGCCAGTGTCGCCTGGTACAAGTGCGTATCGCCCGCGCCTTCGACGGCCGAAGCAATGCACGACGGCACCGTGCACGTGGAGAAGGTCTCGAGGACCACGTTGAGTTCTGTTACCGAGGCGTTATAGGAGTTGCCCACGGCCTGAAACAGTGTGCTGTCGTTGTTGGTCGACGTGGACCTGATCGGCCCGAAGGTGAAGTACAGAGCCGAACCGATGAGTCCGATGACGAGCGTCAGTACGATCAGGCGGCGTGCCCCTTGCACGATTCGCCACGATCCCTCGGACAGCGTGGAGGATCCACGGTGCTCCACTTGGTCGTCCGCCGTCGTCGCGTTGGCCACCTCGCGGCCTTCGGCCACACTCGCCGTGACCACGACGCCATCACCGAACATTCCCGCGAACGGTTGAAGCGGGGTGACGAGGAACATGTACGCGTTGAGACGAATCTGATAGCGCAAAATCGTGGCGACCGCTTGGTGCAACGAGCGCGGAACCTTGCCGGTGATGCTGCCGACCACCCACATGGTGAAGAGACAGGGATAAATGCCGAATTCGAAGAGTCCGCTCACGACGAACGCCGGGATCATCAGAATCACTCGACCGAAGACCGCCAGGCGATTCAGGCGGACTTGATTGACCTCGACGTCGACCAACGAGTCGGCCTGGTGCTCGAAGTTGATGGAGGGCCACTTGTCGATGAGGAGCGTCGAGTACGAAATGACGTTCGCGTTGTAACGGATATAACCGGTGAGGAACTTCTGAAGACCCGTGGGAAGACGGCCGGTAAAGAGAGCTACGAACCAACCACCAATGGCACCGAAAACAGCGACGAAACTGACGATTTCCAAGACCAAGAAGTGCGGTAACGCGAGCAACCATCGCAGAAAGATGGAAAGTCGGCGCTGCGTGGGCGGCTCCAGGGAGAGGAGTAGGTCAACGTGCGCGGGACCGTCACAAAGCCCGATCATGCTTGACGGCGTGTCGGTGGTCATGCGGATCCTCAGTCGATTATTGACCGAGGTAAGCGCGGCGAATTCGGTCGTCGCCCAAGAGGGCGGGCGCGGTGTCTTGATAGAGCACGTGTCCGTTCTCCAGGACGTAACCACGATCCGCGATGCGAAGCGCCTGGTTGGCGTTCTGCTCGACCAGCAAGATAGTGACGCCTTCGGAGCGAATCTGCGTGATGATCTCGAAGATGGACGCAATGATCTTGGGGGCCAGACCGAGCGACGGTTCGTCCATCAGCAAGATCCGAGGCTTGGCCATCAGCGCGCGTCCAATGGCGAGCATCTGTTGTTCGCCACCACTGAGCGTTCCACCAAGCTGCTTGCGCCGGTCTCCCAGCACGGGAAAGAGCGAGAAGATGTGATCGAACTCCGAGCTGTAGTTGCCCTTGCGACGAAAGGCGCCCATTTCCAAATTCTCCAGTACCGACATCGTCCCGAAAATGTGCCGACCTTCGGGGATGTGGCTCAACCCCATTTCCACGAGGTGGTGGGCCGGCGTCGTCGTGATGTCTTGGCCCTCGAGCGTGACCGTGCCGGAGAACGGGCGGTGCAGTCCCGAGATCATCCGCAGGGTCGTGGTTTTGCCCGCCCCGTTGGCACCCAGCAGCGTCACGATCTCACCGCTGTCCACGTTGATCGAAAGGTCTCGAATGGCCGGCACGGCACCGTAACGAACCTCGACGTTGTTGACGCTCAGCATGACTTCACCCATCAGGCGTCACCTTCATCCTCGGTCACGCCGAGATACGCCGCGACCACTTCGGGATTCTGCTGGATTTCGGCCGGTGCTCCGGAGGCGATGACCTCTCCGAAGTTCAGGACGTAGATGCGTTGGGCCAGCGACATCACGAGGCGCATGTCGTGCTCAATCAAGAGAATCGAGGTACCGGTCTCTTTGTTGATGGTACGAATCAATTCGGCGAGCCCGAGCTTCTCCGACGGGTTCGTACCGGCGGCGGGCTCGTCGAGCAGCAACACTTCGGGATTCGTCCCGAGCGCACGAGCGATCTCCAAACGGCGACGATCCCCGTAGGGCAGGGAGTCGGCCATCGTATTGAGCCGATGCGTCAAACCGACCATCTCGAGCAGGTCGAGCGTCCGGTGGTCAGATTCTCGCTCTTCGCGACGCGTGCGCGGCAAGTGGAGCATCGCGCCAATCGGACCGGTCTTTTGACCGGACTCCACTCCGATCTTGATGTTCTCGAAGGTCGTCAGGGCGTTGAACATTCGACTCGTCTGGAAGGTGCGCGCGAGCCCCATGTGATTCACCCGGTGCGGAGGCTTGCCGACCAGGTTCACCGTGCCGTGCTTGGCCGCGTGGAAATTGATGATGCCCTCCTGCGGGTGATAGACGCCGGTGAGGCAGTTGAAGAGTGACGTCTTGCCCGCTCCGTTCGGTCCGATCACCGCCAGGATCTCTCCTCGACGTTGTTGCAGCGAAACATTGTTCAGACTCGTCACGCCACCGAAGCGCATCGTGACGTTCTGCACGTCGAGGATGTTGTCCGTCGCCACGCTGGCCGTGGTTTCGGTAACGTCGCTCACGTCAAACCCCCGCCCACGGTCGGTCCCATCGCGTCGGAAGTCCCTTGACCGGCCTCGGAGTCTTTGAACTCACGCATCCTTCGTTTGGAAGGAATCATTCCCTGCGGACGGAAGATCATCGTCAGAATAAGAATGGCGCCGAGGTACATGAATTTGTCAGCTTGGTTGTAGTCAATGAACGAGTGAAAAATCAGGTACTGGAGAATCCAGCCGATGAAGGCCGCTCCCAGTAGCACGCCCGTAATGGACCCCATGCCACCGAAAATGACCAGCACGACGACGGTGATCGAGACCTGCAAGGCGAAGTCCGAAGGGAAAATCGCGCCAAGTTTCGCCGACGAGAGGACACCGGCTACCCCGGAGGTACTGGCGCCTATGGCGAAGGCCATGACCTTGTACTTCAGGCTATTGATACCGAGCGACTTGGCCGCGTCCTCGTCCTCTCGAATGGCGGCCCACGAACGCCCGACCTTGGAATGGTTCAACGAGTTGAAGAAGAAGAGGATCGGAATAATGAACGCCAACAACAGATAGTAAAAATTAAGGTCGTCTTGTATCGCGAATCCGCTCAGGGCAAAGTGAATTCCGGGCAGGTTCATAGAGAAGCTTCCCGCTACGCCGGTTCCGCCGGCGCCGTCGGTCAAATTGGTCAAGTTACTGGCCAGAACGTAAATGATCTCACCGAAGCCGAGGGTGACGATGGCCAAATAGTCGCCACTGAGACGCAGCGTCGGCAGTCCGAGCAGGACGCCGGCCAACATCGCGACGATGATCGCCAAGGGAACCACGAAGAACGTGTTGATCGTAAAGGGCGGGTGAACCGGCAACGCGCCACTGAAATAGGCATTGGTGTAGGCACCGAGCGCGTAGAACGCGACGTAACCGAGGTCGAGCAGTCCGGCAAATCCGATAACGACGTTGAGTCCCACGGCCAACAAACAGAAAATGCCGATCTGTTGAAAAATGGTCTCCTGCCAGAACGGTGAAATGAACTTCGGCACCTCCACGGCCACGAAGAGGGCTCCGGCATAGAGCGCAAATCGCGTGTTCGCGCTTACCTTGACGTGATGTGCCTTCCAGCGACTCTGGACCACGGCGCGCTGCTGCATCTTGTCCTGGAACGCCGCACGTATCCCAATGAGCAGACCGCAGAACGTCCACAGATACGTCGTCCAGTGATGGAAGAAGTCGTTGTCGCTTGAACCGCTCCACTTGAAGTACGAAAGGCTGAAGCGAACGGGAAGCCACGGGTCAGCACAAACGGCGAAGAAGAGGCCGGCGAGTACTCCCCCGAGGATCTTCACCCACTTCGCGTTGAAGAAGCTCGTCGAGTGCGTGTCGTCGGTATTCGCTCGAGCGCGCACGCGCACGGTATTAAGCAGCCAAAAAACGATAGCAATGTAGCCATAGGTTCGTGTGTGAAGCAGTTGACCCACCAACTGATTCCACGACAACTTGTTTCGCACGTACGGTCCCGTGAAGTCCGCTATGAGTAACGCGGCCACGAGGGCCACCACCGCGAGGATGGCCCGTTGGACCATTCCAGAGTTCAAGATGAACGATTTCACGTTGACCGGAATGGCCCTGATCCAATTGCGCCACGTGGCGTTCAAGATGCCCGCGCGGACCTTCTTGTTGTAGACCATGAAAGCACCCAGCGCAATACCGAAGATGATGAATCCAATCACGTGCGTTGAAAAGAGCGCGTGTCCGACCGTGTACAGCGGCGTGGTGAGGTCGCCCTCGGGCCCGGTCATGACCGCCAGCAGCAGCCCTCCCGCGAGGCACGTCGAGAAGAGACGGGCGTCCTCACGGTCCAGCCTCCATTTGGGCATAAGCCGTTGAGGGGCGTTCACGCTGACCTCCCCAGGCTCTCACCGAACAGGCCCGTCGGTCGCACCATCAGAACCAGCACCAGGATCGTGAAACCGATCACCGGCTCGTAGAACGGCTGATGAATCCAGTAGATCGGTACGTACATGAAGATTCCAAGAAGAACGCCGCCAGCCATCGCCCCTCGGATGTTGCCGATGCCGCCCAGAACCGCCGCGGTAAAGGCCAAGAGCGCCGGCGTGAAACCCATGTTGTAGTCGACCGTGGTGCTCATCGCCACGAAAAGTCCGGCGACGCCACCCATGAAGCCACCAATGGCGAACGTCGAGGCGATGGTCGAGTTGACGTTGACACCCATGAGGCTCGCGGTCTCGGCGTCCTGGGCGACGGCGCGAATACTGCGACCAACCTTGCTCTTGGTGACGAGCGTGTTAACGGCAAGGAACAGAACGGCGGTCACGATTAATAGCACCAGGTCGAACGCAGTAATCGGCGCGCCGAAGACCTTCCACGAGACGTTCTCAGTGATGGGTTGGGCCGTGGCGGCAGGATTGTGTCCGAACGCCTTGCCGGCAAAGTTCGATAGAAAGAACGAAGCGCCGATGGCCGAGATCAGGTACGTCAATTTCGGAGCGTTACGTCGACGAAGCGGGCGGTAGGCGAAGCGTTCGATGCCCGTCGCCACAATGGCGCCCACCGCGCCACTGGCCACGACGGCGCCGATGAGTATCAACGCGCGCATCGGCGTCGAAACGGTCGCCGTCCGCATGGTGTAGTGCAAGAAGTAGTAGCCGGCGAAGCCACCGCTCATGAGTACTTCGCTGTGAGCGAAGTTGATGAGACGAAGGACACCGTAGACGAGGGTGTAACCGATGGCGACCAACGAGTAAATGAGGCCGGTGAAGATTCCCAGCGCCACAAAACTTGCCATCAATACCCCCGACGAAAATGCACTGTTGACAAACTATCTGAGTTTGCATGCGCCACCCGGCGCATTGCAGAGGGCCGGCTGCTCGAAAGCAGCCGGCCCTCTGCAAAGGCTGAACAACTAAGGCTTACTCAAGCCCCAACTGAACGATACTGGAACCTTCAACCTTGTTGACGAAAATCGCGGTTCCCTTTACGTCACCGTTTGCGTCGAACTTGATTGTCTTGGTGATTCCCTTGTAGGTAATCGTACGAATCTGCGCGAGTACCTTGCTGCGGGTCATCGTACCCTTCACCTTGGCCATTGCTTGCATGACGAGGTTGGCTGCGTCGAAGGACTCAGCCGCGTACGGACCAGGTGCCTCGTGAGCGACGGCGGTGTACTGGCTGGTCCACGCGGCACTCTGAGAGTTCGAGCACGCGCAGGTGAGCAAGACACCGTTGCCATCGGACGCGTGCGAAAGCGTCGTAATGAACTGCGGCTCGTCCGATCCGTCACCACTCATGATGGCGCCCGCGTAGTGCTGGGTACCAACGAGGTTGTCAACAACTTGAGCGAAGTCACAGTAGTAACCGGAGTAGAAAATCGCCGACACGCCCGTGAGGCTGACCGTGACCGCGTCGCTCGTACCGGTACCACCCGCGGTGCAGGCGTTCGAGTACGGGAGACCGAGGGTCGCTCCACCATTGGCGAGCGATCCACCAGCGGCGGTGACTGCGGCAGCGACCTGGCTCGCGAGACCGACACCGTAGGTGCTGGTGTCAGAGATCACGAGGATCTTGCCCGTGCCGTAGTGCTTCTGCAGGTAGGCGCCGTCAGCCGGGCCCTGAACACCGTCGTTCGCAACCACCCGGAAGAAGTTGTGGAACGTGTCCAGCGGACCTTCGGGGCTCGCCGTGGGGTCCTTGACCGTGATGGACACACGAGTCGCCGAAGGGCTCACCATGGCTACGTGGTTCGCGCCGTAAATGGGCAACGAGGCAACGGTGGCTCCGGAGAACGCCGGTCCGACGATCGCCATGATGTTCTGGTTCAGAACGAATCCGGTCGCAACGGTCGGGGCGATGGTGGGGTCACCCTGGTCGTCGCCGGGAACGAGCTTGATGTTGAACTTGCGCTTCTTGTTGGCCTGCCACTGCTTGACCGCCAACTGCACGCCATACTTCTCGTACAGTCCGGTAGCAGCGTTTCCACCCGAAAGCGGTCCCTGGTAGCCAATCTCGTACGTCTTCAACTTCACGTGGTGAACCGGCTTTTTCGCCGCTGACGCACCAGTCGCGGCGATTGTTGCCACTCCCGACAAGGCCAGGGACGCGGTCGCGACGACCACGCCAATTCTCTTTATCCCTAATTTCATTCATTCCCCTCTCGGAACAATTCGGCATTCGCCATCACGAGAACTTATCATTGGGTGAATGAAATGTAAGGTCGGGGTAAATTCTTAGTGATGCCGTAACGCTGCGTTTACGCGACATTCATTAACTCTTTTGTCGATTCGATGAACGCGATGCTCGACCACGGACGACATTCGACTTTCTCCGGTGATCACGTCGGGACCATCGTCTTCGGTGGCAACGCCTCGCCTTCTCTACGAACAGGTGTTTGATTTTGGTCCGCTTTTGGGGTATCCTACGAACAACTGTTCGTACCTGAAAGGAAGCTCATGGCCGAAGTACTGACACCCATGCGTCGCCAGATCCTTGAATACATCATATCTTGTCAGCGAGAGCGTAATTTCCCTCCGACCATTCGAGAGATCGGTGATCACGTCGGGCTGAAATCACCCGCCACCGTCGCCAACCACATTGAAGTACTGAAACGAGCCGGCTTCATCGAAAAGAATCCGCAGCAGCCGCGCACCCTGACCGTTCGACTCGACGTCGAGAACCCGGCCCCGGATCAGCGCATCCGCTACATCCCCTTCGTGGGTGACGTCGCGGCCGGCACGGGTGTCCTCGCCCAGGAGATTGCGCACGAACTCATGTCGATTCCCGAGCAGTTCGCCGGCCGCGGCGACAGCTTCGTGTTAGAAGTCCGAGGAGAGTCCATGATCGAAGCCGGCATCCTTCCGGGCGACTTCGTGGTCGTGCAGCGTCAGACGTCGGCCAACAAGGGAGAGATCGTCGTCGCCGAGATCCCCGGCGGTGAGGCGACGGTGAAGCGCTACTTCCCGCAGGGAAATCGGGTGGTCCTGAAGCCGGAGAATTCGACGATGGAGCCCATGGAGTTCGACGCTCGCGAAGTCTTCCTCTTCGGCAAGGTCATTTCGGTCCTGCGGAGTTACTAAGGACTCAGTGCAGCCACGCCGACAGGACGGTGGCGAATTGATCCAACTGCGCGAGCGTCACGAACTCGTCGCTCCGGTGGGCTAACAGGGGGTCCCCGGCGCCGAAGTTGGTGGCGGGAATCTTCAATTCGGCGAACGTCGCGACGTCCGTCCAGCCGACCTTTCCCTTCGCCGATACGCCCGTGAGCGCCACTAAGTCAGTCAGACGCTCGTTGGTCATCGAAGGCACCGCCGACGGGGCCCAGTCCACCACGCTGACCGTGTCACCTTCGCCGGTGACCTCGCTAAGAAACTCCATGAGCCAGGCGACCGCTTCATCCTTCGTTCGATCGGGGGCGACCCGGTGGTTCAACGTGCAACTCGCTCGATCGGGCACCACGTTCAGCGCCACTCCCCCGACGATGTCGACGACTTGCAGTTGTTCGACGAACTCGATCCCGTCGATCACCGCGGTGCGCGGCTGGTAGCTCGCCACCTTGGTGATCACGTCCCCTAAACGGTGGATGGCGTTTCGCCCGACGAAGGGACGCGCCGTGTGCGCTCGAGCACCGATCATCTCGACCGATACTCGTAGCGTCCCCTGACAGCCCGCCTCGACGTGGCCGTCGGTCGGTTCGGCGAGAATCGCGGCGTCCGCGTCCAACAGTTCCGGCCGCAGTTCGGCGATCTCGGAGAGTCCCGAGTCACTTCGTGAAATCTCCTCGCGCGCGTAAAAGACCCAAGTCACTTCGACGGAACGCGGTGTCGGCTTCGACGCCAACTCGAGCATCACGGCCAACGAGCCCTTCATGTCGCAGGCGCCGAGGCCGCGAAGTTCGTCCCCTACGATCGAGGCCGCGCTCGCGTCGCCGGGCACCGTGTCTAGGTGTCCCGCGACCAACAGGCGAGTCGCGTGGTGACCGGTCGTTCGCGCCACGACGTTGTCGCCGATGCGCTCGACGTCGAGATCGGGGTTGTTACCCAACACGATCGCGACGTGATGGGCAATGGCCGCTTCGCCGCGACTCACCGAGTCAATGGCGACCAGCGCCAGCGCGTCGTCCAGTCGGCTCACGTGGCGACGCCGTGCTCGCGCAGGATGTCGTTGAGAGCGACCTTGTTGTGGCGCTCGCCCTCACTCATTCGTCGAATGATGAGGACGCAGGGCAAGAAGAACTCCCCGCCGGCGAATTCGCGCCTGCGATTGGCCGACACGGCTACGCAGTAGTCCGGCACGTGACCGCGCGACACCTCTTCGCCGGTGGCGGCGTCGATGACCGGGATGGAGGGACTGAGCGCCGTTCCGACGCCCAGCACCGAACCGCGCCCGACCCGCGCGCCTTCCACGACCATGCATCGACTGCCGATGAACGCGTCATCTTCGATCACCACCGGGAGGGCGTTGGCCGGCTCCAGGACCCCGCCGATGCCCACGCCGCCGGAGAGGTGGACGTTCGCTCCGATCTGAGCGCAACTGCCGACCGTCGCCCACGTGTCGACCATGGTGTTCGGTCCGATCCAGGCGCCAATGTTGACGTAACTCGGCATCAGGATGACCCCGCGACTGAGGAAGCTGCCCCGCCGGGCCGAGGCCCCGGGTACCACCCGAACACCGCGCCGTTCGTAGTCGCGCTTCAGTTCCAACCGGTCGAGGTATTCGAAAGGACCGACCTCGGACCTCTCCATTCCGCGCAGGCGAAAAAGCAGCAGGATCGCCTTTCGGACCCATTCGTGCACGATGACGTCTCCCTGGTAGCCGATCTCGGCCACGCGCAGCTGTCCGTCGTCCAGTTTGGTGATGACGAGTTCTACGTCACGGCGGGCCTCGATGTTCTCCGGCGTCATCTCCGCGATGTTGTCGTACCACTGATTGATGCGCGTTTCGAGTTCGCTCATGTCGACATCGTACTGGCGAGGTTCATTCTCCTCGGAGCCGAGCGGCGGCCACGGCGAGCCGTTCGTCGCTCTGGACCACCGCCAGTCGCACGAAGTTTCTACCGTCCTCGCCGTAGAGTTCGCCGGGGCTGACCACCAAACCCGAGCGCTCGGCGATCTCACTGGCCAGGGCCCAACCGTCGAGTCCCTCTTTCGAACACCAAAGGTAGAACGCACCTTCGGGCAAGGGCGCGTGCACCCCGAATTCGCCCAGGGCCTCGGACATCAACGACAACCGCGACCAGTAGCGCTCGCGTTGGCGCGCGACGTGTTCGTCATCGTTGTAGGCGACCGCGACGGCCGCCTGCACCGGCGCGGGCACCATGAATCCGGCGTGCTGGCGCACCGACTTGAGGAAGTTCACCAACTCCTCGTCGCCGGCGTAGAAGCCGGCGCGAATGCCGGCCAAGTTCGATCGCTTGGAGCTCGAGTGCAGCGCGAGCACGCCATCGCTGCCGTGCTCGAGGATCGACCGCGGAGAGCCGGCCCAGGTGAACTCCGCGTAACACTCGTCACTCGCGACCGGCACGCCGTGACGACGACCCCACGCGGCGACGTGCTCGAGGTCATCGAGGTACCCGGTCGGGTTCGATGGCGAGTTGGCCCACACGACGAGCGCGCGGACGACGTCGTCGCGGTCGATCGACTCCAGGTCCAGCCGACCATCACGCACGGCAACCGGCACCGGTCGAAGCCCGGCGAGCGTGGCGCCCATGGCGTAGGTCGGATAACTGATCGCCGGATACAAGACGGTGTCGCGCTCGGGCGAACGCAGATGCAGGTAGCCGGCGAGGGTGCCGACGAACTCCTTGGTTCCGATGCAGGCCGCGACGTCATTGATCGAGATGGTCACGCCAAATCGCCGTTGCATCCACGAGACGGCCGCGGTTCGAAAATCCGGCGAACCCTGCGAGGTGGGATAGCCCCGGGCGCCGGTGCCCTTCGCCAACTCCTCCAGCACGGCCTGCGGTGGCGCGTCAATCGGCGTGCCGATCGAACAGTCGATCGCACCACCGTCGTGCACCGCCGCGAGCTTCTTGAGTACGTCCAGGCGCTCGTAGGGATACGGCGGCGGCGTGAAGCTCACGCCGGTACGCGCCACTCGTCAAAGTGCGCGACGCTCACCGAGTCCAGCAACACCCGGATCACCACGCTGTCCTCGGTGATCGACGTGTCGACCACCTCGCCTTCGCGGTGCGCGCGCGCCAAGAGGTCGCCGCGATCGAGTGGCAGATGGAGCGTCACCACCCGGTCGTTGACGCGCAGTCGATCGCCAATCGTGGCGATGGCCGCTTCGAGATTCTCGTGCGTTACGGCCGAGACCCAGACGCTGCCCTCGTGCATCTTGGACAGCTCGCGGGCCCGCGATCCCGGGACGTCGGCCTTGTTGAAGACCAGTAGTTCCGGCACGTGATCGGCGTCGATCTCGCGCAAGACTTCGCGCACCGCGGCAATCTGTTCTTCGGCGTGATCGTTGGCGCCGTCGACGACGTGGACCAATAGGTCGGCCAGCTGGACCGACTTCAACGTGGACATGAAGGCTTCGACGAGGTCGTGCGGCAGGTTCGAGATAAAGCCGACGGTGTCGGTGAACAGGACGGTCTCACCGCCGGACAGTTGGCGCTGGCGAGTGCGCGGATCGAGCGTGACGAAGAGCCGATCCTCGGCGTCCACCCCGGCGTCGGTGATCGCGTTGAGCATCGAGGACTTGCCCGCGTTGGTGTAGCCGACCAGCGTCACTTCGCGGTGACGCCCTCGCGCGCGACCCTGGCGCTGCACGGCGCGCGTTCGGTCGATCTCTTTGAGTTCGCGACGGATGGCGTGAATGCGATTCACGAGGCGTCGACGATCCGTCTCGAGCTGGGTTTCGCCCGGTCCTCGCGTGCCGATGCCACCGGCCTGTTGGGAGAGCGATCCCCCGGCTCGTCGCAGTCGGGGCAGGCGATACTGCAAGAGCGCCAACTCCACCTGGGCCCTACCTTCCGGGGTGCGCGCGTTCTGCGCGAAGATGTCCAAAATCACCGCGGTGCGATCGATCGCCGTTCGTCCGAGGATCTTTTCCAAGTTGCGTTGTTGCGCCGGCGAGAGGTTGTGTTCGAACACCACCGTGTCGGAGTCGAGCGCGAGACAGATCTCTCGCAACTCTTGAACCTTGCCCGAGCCGAGAAACGTGGCCGGATCCGGCGAGTCCCGACGCTGAACCACTCGCGCAACGACGTCGGCGCCGGCCGTGTCGACGAGCAAAGCCAGTTCGTCGAGTTGGTGGTCGAGTTCGTCTTCGGACACGCCGGGAAACTGCACCCCGACGAGGACGATCTTCTCGCGAAAGGTGCGATCGATGAGGGTAGTGGGTATATAGGTCACGCTTCGAGCCATTCCACGTTCGCGATGAACTGCACCGGACCACCCAGCGTGGCCGCGGCGCCGTCCAGCGTCACGTGCAGCGCGCCGCCGGGATTGTCGACGATGACGTCCGGGCCGCACATCTGTTCGCGATGGGCGATCGCCGCCACCGCGCACGATCCGGTCCCGCAGGCTCTGGTCCAGCCGACGCCACGCTCGATCACCTTGATGGACAGGTGCTGCTCATCGTCCACCGTCAGGAATTCGACGTTCGCGCCGTCCATGTCAACCGACAGCTTTTCGGCCAACTCTTCTCGCATCGCGTCGGTCCACTTCGCGTCGTCGCGCACGACGACGTGCGGATTGCCGACGTAGGCCACTCCGAGCGTGCCGGGCAGCGTCTCTCCGAAGGTGACTTCGCCCATGGCGACGCTGCCGTAACCGGTGGTGTCCTCCAGTTTCAGGGTCACCGTACGCGTGCCCGTGACCGTTTCCACGTCCAAGGTGTCCCAGGAGCCGTTGGTCGCCCGACGCACGGCGGCCGCCAGGCATCGAATGCCGTTGCCGGACATCTCGGCCGTGGAGCCGTCGGCGTTGTAGAGCGTCATGGTGACCGCCGAACCCAGGGTCGCCAGCAACAGTCCGTCGGCGCCGACGCCCGTGGTGCGATCACAGATCGCTTCGGCACGTTCGGCGTTCCACCACGGCGCCGTGCCGTGTTCGCTCACTTCGACGAGGAAGTCGTTCCCCGCACCGTGCCACTTCTGAAGGGATCGCAAGGCCATTTCTTCTAGTCTCGCACGAACCCGTCGGGACCATTCAGCACGGTGAGCAGTCGTGCGCGCGCCAGTTCGGGTTCGTCGAACCATTCGATGCGCGGGTCCCGCAAGAACCACGAACGCTGTCGACGGGCGAGTCGCCGGCTCTGAATAATCGCGTCTTCGACGCAGGCTTCTAACTCGGCGCCCTCTTCCACGTGGCGCAACAGTTCTCGGTATCCCACGGCCTGGCGAGCGGTGCGGCTCAGGCCGCCGGGCGCACTGGCCAACGCCGTCACCTCTTCGAGCAGTCCTCGGTCCATCCACGAGCGAAAGCGAGCATCGATGCGCAGGTCCAGCTGCTCGAAGTCGCTCTGCAACGCCACTTGGACGACGCGCGCGGGGCCGTAGGTCGTGAGACCGTCGCCGTAGGAGGAGAACGGCCGGCCGGCGCCGAGGGTGACCTCGAGCGCGCGCACGATGCGCCGCGCGTTGGTCGCCTCCATGCGACTGGCCGCGAGCGGATCGAGCGCCTCCAGTTCGGCGTAGAGCGCCGGTAACTCGTCGTGCGCTCGCTGGTCGAGCAGGGTTCGTACGTGGGGGTATTGACCGGGCAACGCCAGGTCGTCCAGCACCGCGCGGCCGTAGAGTCCGGTGCCCCCGACGTAGAGGACCTTGTGACCCGCGCCCCAGACGTCCGCGGCGGCGGCCCGCGCCGCTCGCTGAAACTGCGCGACCGTGAACTCTTCGCTCGGTTCGACGAGGTCGAGCAAGTGGTAGCTGACGTCACTGCGTTCGGCGCGGGTCGGCTTCGCCGTCGCGAGGTCCATGCCGCGATAGACGGTCATGGCGTCGACGGCCAGGATCTCTACGTGATCGAGCTGTTCGAAGGCCAAGGAGTGCGCGAGCGCCGATTTGCCCGACGCCGTCGGTCCGACCAGCGCCACCGCGACGTCGCGGGTACTCACAAGTTGAGGGGAATGCGAACCTTATGGCGAGGGGCTCGCACCGTTGAGGTGTACTCCCCGAGCAGGTGATACGGCGCTCCGTGCGTAACGTCGACCATCACCAGTGCACCGGGGCGAAGCGACTCGTCGACCTGAGGGAAGTGTATGAGTTTGCCTTGACGGGTACGGCCCGAGAGCATCCGTTCATTGCGCCGCGACGGTCCCTCGACGAGGACCTCCTCACGCCGTCCCACGCGGGCCTCGTGCTTGCGCAACGCGGAACGATCGAGGACTTGCTTCAATCGCTCGAAGCGAGATTTGATCACGTCCTCGGGAATGAACTGTGACGTCATTAACGCACCTCGGGTTCCTTCACGGGGCGAGAAGATGAACGTGTACGCCGAATCAAACTCACAGGCCGCCACGACGTCGAGCGTCTCGTCGAAATCGGCGTCACTTTCACCGGGAAAGCCCACGATCAAATCGGTCGTGACCGCTAGGTCTGGAATCGCCGCGCGCGCGTGGCCCAGTCGCTCCGTGTAGCGCTCGACCTTGTACCCGCGACGCATCGCCTTCAAGACCCGGTTCGAGCCGGACTGCAGCGGCAGGTGCAGCTGCGGACAGACCGTCGCCGATTCGGCCATCGCGGCGATCGTCTCGGGTCGCAGGTCCTTGGGGTGCGGACTGGTGAAGCGGATTCGCTCGATGCCCTCGACCCGGGCGAGGGCGCGCAGCAGGTCCGCGAAGAGCGGGCTTCGACGGGTGATGTCACGACCGTAGGAGTTGACGTTCTGGCCCAGCACGGTGATCTCGGTAACTCCGGTCCCCGCGAGCATCTCGGCTTCCATCACTAGGTCGGCGAACGGTCGGCTGATCTCCGCGCCGCGTACCGCCGGGACGATGCAGTAGGCGCACGTGTTGTCACAACCGGTCTGGATGGTTATCCACGCGGCGAAAGGAAGTTCGCGAATCGCGTAGAGCGCCGGTGCCATGTCGCGATTGGCCTCGGGGTCCGGAGCGTCCAGGACCTCGACGATCGGGCCCTCGGTCCGAGATCGCTCGAGGAGTCGCGGCGCCGCGGCCAGGTTGTGGGTGCCGAAGACCACGTCGACCCAACTGGCCCGTTCGAGAATCTGACCGCGGTCCTTTTGGGCCAAGCATCCGCCGACCGCGATCTGCATCTGCGGGCGCCTCTCCTTGATCGCCTTCATCTGACCAAGCGCGCTGTAGAGCTTCAGGTCGGCGTTTTCGCGAATCGTGCAGGTATTGAAGATCACCACGTCGGCCTCGGATTCGTCGGCGACCGCGACCATGCCTTCGGCGACCATCAGCCCGGCCAGGCGCTCGGAGTCGTGCTCGTTCATTTGGCACCCGAAGGTCCGAATGGCGAATGTTTTGGCCGTTCCCACGCGAGTAAGCCTACAAAAGACTGGCCAGCGTACGAATCACTGACCAACCCCGGGCGACGTTGCCACCACCCCTTCCACTACCTACGCCAACGGTGACGACTCTCGTGCTGGCTGCGTGGTTCTGCTCTGATAGCGGTCCCCGCCATCGCACCTAGGTGCTCCGGTCTTACGGTCCCTCGAGACAGCGTTTAACGTCTCGGGTTGGTGCCCCGCGACGGTTGATGCTTCGTTGGTGAGAAGGCGAATACCTTCATCACGGATGTTGCGTGCGGCGTTCACGTCCCGGTCGAGAGTGATACCGCAGGTACCGCATTCGAAGACGCGATCACTGAGGGCGAGCTTGGCTCTCGTCTCGCCACAGTGAGAACACTTCTTCGATGAGGGGTAGAACCGATTGACGACGACAACACGGTGTCCGCGATCTTCGGTCTTATAGGTGAGCTGGCGTCTGAGTTCGCTCCATCCGGCGTCCAGTATCGAACGGGACGACGCCTTCGTCGTGTTCTTCTTCGGCCTCTTCACCATGCCCACTATGTCAAGGTCCTCGAGCACTACGGTCTCGAAACTTCTGGCTAACGTCGTAGAGAGCCGGTGCAAGTGGAGGTCTCTCGTCCGAGTGATTCGCCCATAAAGGAGTTGGCGGCGCTTCCGGATCTTCGCACGATTTCTCGAACCCTTCTGGCAGCGTGAGAGTTTGCGATCGAGCGTGGCGAGGCGTTCGAGTTCGGCGTCTAAGTGCCGCGGATTCTCGACGTGGCCGTGTTCATCACTCACGCCGGCAACCGGCACGGACAAAGTGGCCAAGTGCTTGACCCCAAGGTCGACTCCCACGAGTGGGCCGATCAGCCGTTTGGCGCTCGGGGCGGGCATGTAGAACTGACGCACCAAGAACGAAGCCTGCCAACGACCACCGGTGAACGAGATCGTCACGGACTGGATGGTCCACTCTCCCGTCGTGACCTTTTTCTTGAGGCGACGAAGAGACTCGGTCGTGTGCAACCACCGGAGTTGCTCGCGACGACGCGTTATTCGCGGATCAGTGGCGTGCTGCGGAAGGACCAGTCGGACGTGCCGGGAGTCCTCGGAAAACCAATACCCGGGCTTGAATTCAATCAGCGTGAAGGACCGTTTCGAGTGACGGTTCTTGAATTTCGGGAATCCGACGGGTTCGCCTTTGCGGATGCCTTTCTTCGACTCGTCGTAATTCTTCAGAGCGACCGAAGCGTTGGTTACCCCGCTGCGAAAGGCGTGCATCGTGACGTCGCGGCGCCACGGAGCGACTTCGTCCTTGACAGAGTTCCATAGTGGGGTCATTGACCACTCAGACCAGTCGAGTTTCGTGAGGTCGGCTTCGTCGATCCCCTTCCGACGTTCCTCCCCCCGGATGTCTCTGGTCTCCTTTGCTCGGGCGACGACCCAGTTGTAGGCGAAGCGCGATGCGCCGCAGTAGCTGCGAAGCAACTCGGCCTGAGCCGGCGATGGATCGAGCGGCACCAGGGCGGCTCGCATTCGGTAGTGCTGGTCCACCAGATGGACGGTACTCACGAGGTGTGACGCGTACTTGCTTCGTACAAAGCCCGTCGCTACTGAACGAGGGTCGGTTTCGAATTGGCGGCGTCGTAGGTGACCCCGGCACCGGCGATCACCACGCAGACCATTCCCACCAGGTCCCACGGATGAATGCTTTGGCTCAGCACGATCAGTCCGATGGCGAAGGCCACCGCCGGATCGAGCGCGAAGAGCACGCCGGCGGTCGACGGCTTCAGTCGTCGAAGCGCCTGGAGCTCGCACCCGAAGCCGAGCACGATCGCCATCAACGCGACCAGCACCAGTCGCGCGAGCGTGGCCGGATGCGCCAGTACGAAGTGCGACGAGCCAATGGTCAAAGGCAAGGTAACCAGGGCCGCGATCGACATGGAGACCGCGAGACCACCGAAGCCCTCGGCCTGTGCCCCGACGCGGTGCGAGGCGAACACGTAGGCGGCCCAACCGACACCGGACCCGGCGGCGAAGAGGACTCCCTCGTAGTTGAGCCCCGCTCCGGGATGCGCGATGGCGAGGACGCCGAGCCCGGCCAAGATCACGAACGCGAAGTGGCGCGCGGAACGCTTCCCGAGCGCCGACACCATGAACGGTCCGAGGTACTCGATGGCGACGGCCGAACCAAGCGGAATCCTCGAGATCGCCTGGTAGAAGCACTGGTTCATGAACGCGACCGATATGCCCAGCGCCAAAGCACCGAGCCACTGTTGCTTGGTCCAGGTGCGCAGGTGCGGTCGCGTGAAAGCCAATAGAACGACGGCGCCAAGGAAGAAGCGCCATGCACTCGTCGCCGACGGTCCGATCTCTCCAAAGACGTGCGTTACGATCGCCGCCGACCATTGGATCAACGACGCACCTAACAACATGTACCCGGCACCGCGCACTGCTTGGGATTTCGAGTGCGTGTTCTCCCGACTCAATTCGTCACCAGGCCGGTACGGTCGGCCTCGAGAATCTGTACGACGCCGGCGACGCCTTGGTCGTGAAGAAACGAACGCGCGGCCCGAGCGACGTCCTCGGCGCGCTCACTCGTGGCGAGTCCGAGCATCGTCGAACCGGCACCGGACCAACACGACCCCGAGGCGCCGCTGTCGCGAAGCGTCGTGAGCAACGGTTGGGCGAATGACAGGAGACCCATCCGGTACGGCTGGTGAAGGACGTCGTCCATCGCGCCCGCCACCCACGCATCGTGATCGGCGAGACCGGCCAGCAAGAGGCCCATCGAGCTCAAATTATGTATGGCGTCACCGAAGGGCACTAGGTCGGGCAACACGCCACGCGCGTCGTCGGTGGAGAGTTCATTCTCCGGTATCACGACGACGAAACGCCACTCGTCATCGAGGGCGAGCGAGCGCGCCACGACGCCGTCGTCGTTCGAACGAGCGACCACCAGACCACCGAGCAGCGACGCCGCCGCGTTCTCCGCGTGACCATCGATTCGAGTGCCAATCGCCAGCGGGTCGCTGGCCCCGGCCGCGACGGCGGCGGCCACGGCTAACGCGGCCGATGATCCCAGCCCCCGCGACAAAGGGATCTCGGACTTCACGTGCATGACGAAGTTCGAATGTCCGAGGACGTCGGCGGCGACGCGCGCGCCGAGATTGCGTTCGTCGTCAAACTGGCCGGCCCCGAAGCCCTCGCTGGTGATGGCGAAGGCGTCGGCCACCTCCAGCGAGACTTCGAGATAGAGCGTCAAGGCGACCGCCAAGGCGTCGAAACCCGGTCCGAGGTTGGCCGAACTGGCGGGTACGCGCACGAGCATGGCTTTACAGTATGCGTTGCCAGAGCGTGGGCGCGGCGACTGAACGTAACGCGACGAGCGGTATCGGCCGCTCGGCGCTGTGCACCTCGATCCATCCGACCACTTCGCCGCGATGAATCGTGTAACCCAGATGCCGAAGTCGCAGCTGCAAAGGATGGTCGTTGTGCTGGTCCCACCAGTACACGTGACTCTGGTGCGCGAGGCCGAACGGCGCTAGGTCGTGGCCAAATCCAATCGTGCCGAGTACCGCCCCCTTCTGGAAGGCGACGTCGACCTGACTGGTCTCGGCCGATTGGGCCAAGGCGAATGCGGCGTTGCCGGCCTCGGCGAGCACGTTGGCACCTCGTTGACCGAGCACCACGGCGTAGACGAGATGACGTCGACCGTTCAGGCGATAGGCCACGGCCATCACGTCACAACCGCCGGCCGCGGCGGTTTGACCGGACTTGACTCCCACGACGTCATTGGCTCCGACCAAGGGCGTAAAGGAGTTGACGAAACCGGCGACCGGAAGGTCCACCATGGTCTGATCGACGATCGAGCGCACGAGCGGTGAGCGCATCAAGAGCGCGGCGAGCTTCGCTTGGTCGAGCGCCGTCGACACCGACTGTTTCGACACGCCCGTGTCATCGGCGTAGTGCGTGTTGCGCAGACCGAGCGACCGGGCGGTCGCGTTCATCCGGGCCACGAACGCCGTGGGCGTCGGCGAGACCATCGCCGCGAGGATGTCGGCGTAGTTGGCGGCCGAGTGCACCAGCATGCCGTTGAGCAGATCACTCTCACAGAGCTGCTCCCCGGCTTCGACGATGACCGCGGAGTCGTGTTCGGATTTGTCGGCTTCAAAATTGAGCACGTCGCCATCGGTCACCACGATGCACGGACCGGTTGCACCGATGGACAGAGGGAAGTGCTTGAGCGCCACGTAGACCGTCATCATCTTGGTGAGGCTCGCGATCGGCACCACGCGGTTGTGCCAGGCGCGCGTGATGCCGAGGGCCGGTACGTCGAGCGCGGCACTGCCCTGGCTCGGCCACGCCAAGGGTGGTGGCGCGTAGTCGAAGCTCTCGTAGGAACTCAGGTGGAGTTGCACCGTGGGCCGTTCGTGCAAGAACGGCAACTGCATCGAGACGATCACCGCGCTCGCCACGACAGCGCCGAGGACGATCGAAAAGAATCGAGTGAAGAGCCCACGCAGGGCGGGGCGACGAGACGATTTCCTGGTCACGAACTACAGCGAGGTCTGTTCGTCGTACTCTTCGGGCGTCACGAGCACCTTGCGGGCCTTCGACCCGTCGCCCGCCGCCACCACACCTTCTTGTTCGAGCTGGTCCATAATGCGACCGGCCCGCGCGAAGCCGACGCGCAGTTTGCGCTGCAGCATCGACGTCGAACCGGACTGCGTTCGGATGATCAAATCGCGGGCCTGGGCCAGCACTTCATCGTCGTCGTCGCTCGATCCTCCGCCCATCGAACCACCCCGGCCGCTGGGTACGTTGAGCGCGATCACGTTCTCACGGCGACCGCCTTGCGCGCGCCACGCCTCAACGACCCGCGCCACTTCACTCTCCGAGACCCACGGCGCTTGGAGGCGCCGCGCGACGTTCGATGACGCCGTCACCAACAACATGTCGCCCTTGCCGATGAGACGCTCCGCGCCCGCTTGGTCGAGGATGACGCGACTGTCCGCCAATGACGAGACCGCGAAGGCGATGCGACTGGGAATGTTGGCCTTGATGACGCCGGTGATCACGTCGACGCTCGGTCGTTGCGTCGCGAGCACGAGGTGGATACCGACGGCGCGAGCCATTTGGGCGATGCGCACGACCGACTCTTCCACGTCGCGCGCCGCCACCAACATCAGGTCGTTCAACTCGTCGACCACGATCACGATGTAGGGCAGGTCCTCGGGACCGGGCGGAGCTTCGACGTCGGACTCCAGGCCGGTCGTACGTTCGAAGATCTCGGCCACGCGCTCGTCGTCGCTGGTCTCGGGTTCCAACTCGCCGCGCGCGATCATTTGCTGATAACTGGTGATGTCGCGCGCGCCGCTCTCGGCGAGGATGTCGTAGCGTCGCTCCATCTCTTTGACCGCCCACGCGAGCATCCCGGCGGCCTTCTTCGGATCGACAACGACCGGCGCGAGGAGATGAGGTAGGTCGTTGTACTGGCCCATCTCAACGCGCTTGGGGTCGACCAAAATGAGTCGGAGTCGGTCCGGAGTCGCGCGCATCACGAGCGCAGTCACGATGGAGTTGATCAGTGAACTCTTTCCGGCTCCGGTCGCCCCGGAGATCAGGACGTGGGGCATCTCACCCAGGTTGGC
>Ga0182024_10004464_pt1 | contig 32152 bp, 30 predicted proteins | sample P32metaG_FD_120480 | JGI IMG/M metagenome (GOLD analysis project Ga0182024, IMG submission 120480) | Permafrost microbial communities from Stordalen Mire, Sweden - P3-2 metaG (Illumina Assembly) | ecosystem: Environmental > Terrestrial > Soil > Wetlands > Permafrost | place: Sweden: Stordalen...
CCGGAAACGGTGGGCTTTTAATTTTTACGGAGACTTATGGATCTGGACTTCAGCAAACTCGACGGCCTCGTCGCCGCGGTAATTCAGGACGCAACCACCGGCCGGGTTCTCATGGTCGGCTTCATGAACGAAGAGGCCTTCCGCAAAACTGTCGAAACCGGCTTCGCCACCTTTTATAGCCGCAGCCGCAACAAGCTCTGGCTCAAGGGCGAGACCTCCGGCCATCGCCTTGTGGTCAAGGAAATCCGCACCGATTGCGATCGCGACGCCGTGCTCCTCAAGGTCGACGCGCTCGGCGCCGGCGTGTGCCACGAAGGCTACCAGAGTTGCTTCTTCCGCCGCCTCGACAACGGCGCTTGGACCGTCAGCGAGCCGCGCGCATACGACCCCAACGAGGTCTATACCAAATGAAACTCAAACTCGGCATCCCCAAAGGCAGTCTCGAAAACGCCACCGTCGATCTGTTCCGCCGCGCCGGATTCCAGATCGTCACCAGCAGCCGCTCCTATTTCCCCGGCATTGACGATCCCGAAATCGAGTGCATGCTCATCCGCGCCCAGGAAATGGCCCGTTACGTCGAAGACGGAGTGCTCGACGCCGGCCTCACCGGCCGCGATTGGGTGGAAGAGAACGAAGCCAAGGTTCACACCGTCGCCGATCTCATCTACGCAAAACAAAGTTTCGGTAAGGTCCGCTGGGTGCTGGCCGTACCCGAGTCATCGCCTTTTCAATCCGTCAAGGATCTGGAAGGCAAGATCATCGCCACCGAACTGGTCTCCACCACCAAGCGCTATCTTGCCGCCAACGGCGTAGCCGCCAAAGTCGAATTTAGTTGGGGCGCAACCGAGGTCAAGCCGCCCGTGCTCGCCGACGCGATCGTCGAAGTCACGGAGACCGGCTCCTCGCTGCGAGCCAATAAGCTGCGCATCGTCGAGACGGTGCTCGAATCCAACACCCAGTTGATCGCCAACGTGCATGCATGGGCGGATTCCTGGAAGCACCGCAAGCTCTGCGACATCAAGATGCTGCTGGAAGGCGCCATCGCCGCCATGGGCAAGGTCGGGCTCATGCTCAATGTCGAAAAGAACAATCTCGAGGCCGTGCTGGACGTGCTGCCCGCGTTGAAGAAGCCGACCATCTCGCCTTTGAGCGACGGCGCATGGCTCGCGCTCAACACCATTCTCGACGAAACCACCGTGCGCACCATCATTCCGCGCCTCAAGGAAGCCGGAGCGCAAGGCATCGTCGAATATCCATTAAACAAAATCGTGATGTGACCTAATGATTCGGATCTTAGATCACAAAGACGCCGCGCCACTCCTCACGCGCAAGACCCAGCGCCTGGACGAAGCCACCCGCATCGTCGCGCCTATCCTCGACGGCGTCCGCCGCCGCGGCGATGCCGCTTTGCTCGAATACGCTCGCAAATTCGACGGCTTCGAGGGTGCATCCGTCCGCATCAATCCCAGCGGCTCTCTCACTCCCGAGTTCGAGCGCGCCGTTTTCACCGCCGCCGCCAATATTCGCGACTACGCCCGTCTCCAGCTCCCTCAGGAGCGCTTCGTGGATTATCCCGACGGCCGCCGTCTGGGCCAAATCGTGCGTCCTCTCGACTCCATGGGCGCGTACACGCCCGCCGGCCGTTATCCCCTGCCCTCCACGCTTTTGATGAACGTGATTCCCGCGCAGGTCGCCGGCGTCAAGACCACCTGCGTCGCCTGCCCTCACCCCAGCCCTGAGATCCAGGGCCTCGCGGCCTGGCTCGGTGTCACGCATTTCTTCCAGATGGGCGGAGCGCAGGCCATCGCGGCTCTGGCCTATGGAACCGAAACGGTCCCGCGCGTCGACCGCATTGTCGGCCCCGGGAACATTTACGTCGCCGCCGCGAAGAAGCTGATCGCCGGGGACACCGGCATAGACTTCGTCGCAGGCCCCACCGAAATCGTCATCATCGCCGCGGAAGGCAATTCCCGCTGGATCGCAGCCGACATGCTCGCCCAGGCCGAGCACGATGTTGACGCCTCGGCTATATTACTGACCACATCGCGCGCACTCGCCGAATCCGTCGCCGCTGAGATCGAGCGCCAGCTCTCCACGCTCCCCACCGCGAATGTCGCCCGCCTTTCCATCGACGCGAACGGAGCCATTGTCATCGCCGATTCGCTGGACCGCGCGGTCGAGCTCTCCAACACCCTCGCGCCCGAACATCTCGCTCTGCACGATTCCTCGCTTCTCGGCTCAATACAAAACGCAGGCTCCGTGTTTTTAGGGCCGGCCAGCCCCGAAGCCGCGGGCGATTACGCCTCCGGCCCCAATCACGTCCTGCCTACCTCCGGCGCGGCCCGTCTGCGCGGCGGCCTCTCATCGGCCGACTTCGTCAAAGTGATTTCCGTCCAGGAATTGAAGCTCGACGCCCTGGCGCGGCTCACACCCGCTATCACCACCCTGGCGCGTGCCGAGGGCCTTGAAGCCCACGCGCGTTCTGTGGAGGCTCGTATTCAAAGTGAGGTCCGCCGCGATGCTTGAACCTCGCGAAGCCGTCCTCCGCATGGCGCCCTATTCTCCGCCCTCCGGCGGGCGCGAGGGCAAGCTGCGTCTCGACTTTAACGAGAATACCGTCGGCTGCTCTCCCCGCGTCATCGAAGCGTTGACCCAATATCTCACCGCCGATCACCTCTCGATCTATCCGGAATACACGGCCGCGCTCCACGACCTTGCCGCATTCTTCGGCGTTCAGAGCGATGAGTTCACGCTCACCAACGGCACCGACGAAGCCATTCAGCTCCTGGTGAACACGTTCATCGACGATGGCGGTGACGTCCTCATGATGAAGCCTTCCTACGCGATGTACAAGTTCTATTCCCAGCTCGCCGGCGCGGCCGTGCGCGAGATCGATTACCCCTCCGATCTTCAATTCCCGCTCGACGATTTCCTCGCCGCCATCCAGCCTTCGACGCGAGCGATCCTGATCTCCAACCCCAACAATCCCACCGGCAGTGGAATCGGCCTCGATGCGATCTCACGCACCCTAAACAAAGCGCCGCACGCCGCGGTGCTTATCGACGAAGCTTACTTCGAGTTCTGCGGCGTCACCGCGTTGCCCTGGATTCTCGATTACCCCAATCTCTTCGTCAGCCGCACCTTTTCGAAGGTCTACGGCATGGCCGCCATGCGCTGCGGCTGCCTGTTCTCTAGCGCGGAGAACATGCAGTGGGTGCGCAAAGCCCAATCGCCCTATAGCGTCAACGCGCTCGCCGCCGTCGCGGCGCGAGCCGCCGTCCAGGACACCGAATACATCAAACAATATGTAGCGGACGTGTTGCAATCGCGCGAAGACGTTTGCCGCGGCCTCGACGAACTCGGTATCCGCTATTTCCCCAGCCAGGCCAACTTCGTGTTGATGTACTTGGGCGACCGTGCGATTCCCATCCGCGACGCCCTCCGTGCGCGCGACATCCTCGTCCGCGACCGCAGCTACGAGATCCCCGGCTGCGTGCGCGTCACGCTTGGAACACGATTCTCGACCTTTCGCTTCTTAGCAGACCTGGAGAGATTATGGAAAACATAATCGTCTTCGACATGGACGGAGTTCTCGCGGAGGTCACCGAATCCTATCGCGAAGCCATCGTGCAAACCGTCGAACACTTTACCGGCAAGCGTATCGAGCGCGATCTGGTCCAGCGATACAAGAACGCCGGGGGATGGAACAACGATTGGGCTCTGTCGCAAAAGATCGCCTCCGATTTGGGAGTCGAGGTCGCATACGCGGATATCGTCGATTACTTCAACCACATCTTCCTCGGCAGCAATGGCGGCAACGGGAGCGATGGTCTGATTCGTCGTGAAACCTGGATTCCCCAACCCGGCCTTCTGGATCGCCTGGGCCGGCGCTTCGATCTGGCCATCTTCACCGGTCGCCTGCGTTATGAGCTCGACATCACGCTCGCCCGCTTCGCTCCCGAGATCCGCTTCGATCCCATCGTCTGCGCCGAGCATGGCGCGAAGCCCAAGCCCGCGCCCGAGGGATTGTTCGCCATCCAGAGCCGGAAGCCCGGCAGCAAACTGTGGTACGTCGGCGACACCATCGACGATGCGCGCTCCGCCTCCGCGGCCGGCGTGCCGTTCATCGGCATCATCGCACCGGGCCATTCCAGCCGTGAGCAGCTTACGCGGCTCTTCCAAAAGGAAAACGCCGTCTCCATCCTTGAAAACGTCAATCAGATTGAGGCCGCCTTAGGGAGCGCACAGCCAGGCGTTGTGCGCGATTCATTATGAGAACCGCGAAGCTTGAACGCAACACCAAAGAGACCCGGATCAGCGGCAGCCTGCGCATCGAAGGCCGCGGCGTATACAACATTTCCACGGGAATCCGTTTCCTTGATCATATGCTGGAGTTGTTCACTAAGCATGGCGGCTTCGACCTCACGCTCCAAGCCCAGGGCGACCTCGATGTGGATCAGCATCACACCGTCGAAGACTGCGGCATCGCCCTGGGCCAGCTATTCTCTCAAGCCCTGGCCGACCGCCGTGGCATCAATCGAGCCGGTTACTTCGTCCAGCCCATGGATGAAACCTTGGCCGTCGTCGCGATCGATCTCGGGGGCCGTCCCGCGCTGGTCTATAAAGATCTGGTCAAGACGCGTCTGGTGGGAGATCTGCAAACGGAATTGCTGGAAGATTTCTTCGGAGGCTTCGTGAATCACGCCGGTGCGAACCTGCACGCCAAGGTGCTGTACGGCCGATCCAATCATCACAAGATCGAGGCCATCTTCAAGTGCTTCGCGCGAGCCATGCGCTACGCCTGCTCCAAAGACGCGCGCCTCAAGCAGCAGCTTCCATCAACCAAGGGGCTCTTATGATCGCCATCTTCGATTACGGCGCGGGTAATCTGCAATCGGTCAAGAACACTCTCGACGCTATCGGAGCCTCTTATGAATTGACGCGCGACTCCGCCGGTCTCCGCCGAGCCTCGAAAATCATTCTCCCGGGCGTGGGCCACTTCGGCCAGATGATGCGCACCCTCGACGATCTGGGCGTCCGCGAAACGCTGGTCGAGCGCATCCGCGCGGGAGTTCCCTTCTTCGGCATCTGCCTCGGCTTGCAAGCGCTGTTTACCTCGAGCGAAGAAGCGCCCGGGGAGCGCGGCCTCGGCATCTTCGAAGGCACCGTCGCGCGATTCCAGGCCGGCGGGTTGCAAAGCCAGGAGCGCATCCCCCACATGGGCTGGAATCAGGTCCATCAGCGCCGTGAGACGAGCCTGCTTCGCGGCACGGGCGACTCCCCGTTTCTCTACTTCGCGCACAGCTACTATTGCCCCGTCGTCCCCGCCACCGCCGCCACCTGCGATTACATCGTGCCCTACACCGCTGTGCTGGAGCAGGCCAACGTCTCCGGCGTCCAGTTCCATCCCGAGAAGTCCGGCGCAATCGGGCAGACCATCGTACGGAACTTTATCGAAAACGGATCATGCTAGCCAAGCGCATCATTCCTTGTCTTGACGTCACCGGCGGCCGCGTAGTCAAGGGCGTGAATTTCGTCAACCTGCGCGACGCGGGCGATCCGGTCGAGCTCGCCGCGCGCTATAACGAGCAGGGCGCGGATGAGCTGGTGTTCCTCGACATCACCGCTTCGAGCGACGATCGCGACACCATGGTGGACGTGGTGGCCCGCACCGCTCGCGAGGTCTTCATCCCGTTGACCGTCGGCGGCGGCATCCGCTCCGTGGACGACGCCCGCCGCATCCTTCACGCCGGGGCCGATAAAGTAAGCGTCAACACTGCCGCCGTGCGCCGTCCCAATCTCATCTCCGAGCTGAGCGCCGAATTCGGCGCGCAGGCCGTTGTCCTGGCCATCGACGCCCGTCGCCGCGGCGCCAACACCTGGAACGTCTATACCCGCGGAGGCCGCCACGACGAAGGCATCGACGCGGTCGAATGGGCCCGGCGTGGCGAGGAGCTCGGAGCCGGCGAAGTTCTGCTCACCTCCATGGACACCGACGGCGTCCAGACGGGTTTCGATTGCCCACTCACCCGTGCCGTCCGCGAGGCCACGCAGATTCCGGTGATCGCATCCGGCGGCGCCGGCAAGCCCGAAGATTTTTTCGAGGTTCTCGCCGAGGACGCCAAGGGGGATGGCGGCAGAGCCGCAGCCGACGCCGCTCTCGCCGCCTCGGTCTTTCACTACGGCACATACACCGTCGGCGATCTCAAGCAGTTTCTCGCCGCGCGCGGGGTTCCCGTGCGCTTATGATTCTGCCTTGCATCGATTTGATGGACGGGAAAGTCGTCCAGCTTGTGCAAGGCCGCGACAAGGCCCTTGAAGGCGACGCGCCTCTGGAGATGCTGCGCAAATTCGCGGCCTTCCCGGAGATTCAGGTCATCGATCTCGACGCCGCCATCGGGAACGCCGAAAACAGCGCGCTGGTGGACCTGCTCGCGTCCCGAGCCCGCTGCCGCGTCGGCGGAGGCGTCCGCACTCCCGATCGCGCTCACCGCCTCATCGATCAAGGCGCGCATCGCGTCATCGTCGGCACAGCCGCCTTCACCCCGGCTCTGGAACAAATCGCGGCGGCCGTCGGCCCGGAGCGCCTCATTATCGCGCTCGATTCAAAACACGGAAAGATCGTCGTCAAAGGGTGGCGCGAGGCCACCGAGTTCACCGCGGAAGAAGTCATCGGCCGGCTCGAACCGTTCTGCTCCGGCTTCCTGTGTACCTATGTGGACAAGGAAGGCATGCTGCAAGGCACCGATCTCGCCTGGTTCCGCCGCTTGCGCGCGGCAACGAAGCACGAAATCACAGCAGCGGGCGGCATCACCACGCTCGAAGAAATCCGCGAGCTTCTGGCGATGAACGTCCACACGGCCCTGGGAATGGCGATATACACCGGACGGCTGGATCTCGCGGAACTACAACGCATCTCGGAAGGCTTCGAATAGCGCGCCATCCTGCGGCATCAGATCCTCGGGATGCCACTGCACCGCGACCGCGAATTTGCGATCGCTCCGCTCCAGCGCCTCGATCACCCCATCCGCCGCTCGCGCCGAGATTACCAGCCCGTGCCCGGCTCTGCCGACTACTTGATGATGCCGCGAGTTTACGGAGCGCTTGCCCGCCCCGAAAATCCCCGCGAGCCTCGTCCCCGCCTCTACCGTTATCTCGTGCGGCGTCTGCGGCGTCTTGTGCCCCTCGATGTGCTGAACCAGCGTGCCGGCATGGATAACATTGAACAACTGCGTGCCCCGGCAGATCGCCAGCACTGGCCGGTCCAGCTCCAGCGCCTCGCGCAGAAGCCTCTGCTCCATCTCGTCGCGTTCGCAGTCCGGCGCATCCGTCAGAGGGCCGGCTTCGGCGCCGTACAACGCCGGATCGACATCCGTCCCGCCACTGAGCACCAATCCCATCCCGTCCAGCGAATCGAGCGACTGGGCTGGGGTCACCATCACAGGATCGATCCCCGCGCTGCGCAGCGCCTCCGCATAGGGCGCGATCCTCTTCTCATCCCGATAGGCCAGCACCGCGCGCCTCATAACAACTCCATCATAAGAGATCTCTTGGATCGTCGATCCAATAATCCGGCTCCCATCGCGCCATCTCTTGCGAATCTCCGTAGCCCCAGCGGACCGCGCAGGTGCGTACGCCGGCGCGCCGTCCGGCTTCCATATCCGCGGGCGCATCGCCCACCAACAGACATTCCTCCGCCCGGGCGCCCAACCCGTTCATCGCGGCCACAATCACGTCCGGCTCGGGCTTGGCGGGAAACCCGTCGGTTCCCTGGACGTGATCGAAATACCGGATCAGCCCGAACTGTTCCAGCACGGCGCGAGTCATCGGCGTGCCCTTGGTAGTCGCGGTCGACTTTTTTCCGTTTAACCCTTCCAGCATTTCGGCGACGCCCGGAAATACTCGCGTCCGCGCATGCTTCAAGTCGGGATAGACGCGCCGGTAATGGGCGATCATCGGGTCGGTTTGTCCGGCTTCGAACCCGAGGTCGAGAAACATGTCCAGCAGATGCACTCCGATGTAGCGCCGCAACGCGGTTTCGGGAACATCGCTGCGGCCATACGCCGCAAGCGTATCTTGAATCGCGGCGCAAATATCGCGCGCCGAATCAACAAGGGTCCCGTCCAGGTCAAAGATGTAGACCGGATAGCGGTCGATCAAGCCGGTTGCGGCCCGCCTTCGAGCACGCCGGGAACGCGGCGCGGCGGCTCCGGTTTAATTACCTGCTGCGCGCCGTCGCCCGGGGGCTTGGGCTGGTTTACCGGCGTGAACGGCGGCAGATCCTTGCCTTCCACCAGCAGCCGCACTTCGCCCTGGTCGAGTACTTCGCGCTCCAGCAGCGCCATCGCTACCCGCTCCAGCGCGCTCGCCTGCTCCTCGATGATCTTGTGCGCTCTCTGGTAGCCCTGTTCCACCAGCTTGCGCACCTGCTCGTCGATGCGGATGGCCGTAGCCTCGCTGTAGTCGCGGTGCTGCGCGATTTCGCGGCCCAGGAAGATCTGCTCCTCTTTCTTGCCGAAGCTCAAGGGCCCCAGCTCGCTCATGCCCCAATCGCACACCATGCGCCGAGCCAGGTCGGTGGCCTTCTCAATGTCGTTGCTGGCGCCGGCCGATTGCATGTGGCAGAAGATCTCGTCGGCCACCCGGCCGGCCATTCCCACCGCGATTTGCGCCTCCGCCTGCCGCTTGTTGAAGTCGAACTGGTCGGTGGTCGGCAGGAACGAGGTGATGCCCAGCGCCATTCCGCGCGGAATAATGGTCACCTTGTGCAGCGGCGTCGCATCCGGAATCATCAGCGCCACCAGCGCGTGACCGGCCTCGTGATACGCCGTATGCTTCTTTTCCTCGTCGCCGACCACGCGGCTCTTGCGCTCCGCGCCCATGATGACCTTGTCCTTGGCCATCTCGAAATCGTACTGCGTGACCACCTTGCGATTGGACCGGGCCGCCAGCAGCGCCGCCTCGTTCACCAGGTTGGCCAAATCGGCGCCGGCGAAGCGCGGCGTGCCGCGCGCGATCACCATCAGATCCACGTCGTCGGCCAGCGGAGTCTTCTTGGTGTGAACTCGCAGGATGGCCTCCCGGCCGCGGATATCCGGCAGATCCACCACTACGCGACGGTCGAACCGCCCCGGCCTCAGCAGCGCCGGATCCAGGACATCGGGACGGTTGGTTGCCGCCACCAAAATCACGCCTTCGTTGGACTCGAACCCGTCCATCTCCACCAGCAGCTGATTGAGCGTCTGTTCCCGCTCGTCATGGCCGCCGCCCAGGCCCGCGCCGCGATGCCGTCCCACCGCGTCGATTTCGTCGATGAAGACGATGCAGGGCGCGTTTTTCTTGCCCTGTTCAAACAGATCCCGAACGCGGCTGGCGCCCACGCCCACGAACATCTCCACGAAGTCCGACCCGGAGATCGAGAAGAACGGTACGTTGGCTTCTCCCGCGATGGCCCGCGCCAGCAGCGTCTTGCCCGTTCCAGGCGAGCCGATCAGCAGCACGCCCTTGGGGATCCTTCCGCCCAGTTTTTGAAACTTCTGGGGTTCGCGCAGGAACTCGATGATCTCCTGCAACTCCTCTTTGGCTTCCTCCACCCCCGCAACGTCCTTGAACGTCACCTTCTTCTGCTGCGAGGAATGCAGGCGCGCGCGGCTCTTGCCGAAGCTCAGCGCCTTGTTGCCGCCGCTCTGCATCTGCCGCATCATGAATACCCAGAACCCCGCCACTAGCACGATGGGGAAGGTTTGCAGCAGAATCGACATCCATCCGTTACTGTTGTCCTTGTCGTACTTCACCTGCACGTGGTTGTCCATGAGCATGGTGACGAATTCGTTATAGGTGGGCGGAATGGTGGAGTGAAACTCGTCCTTGTTCTTATAGTTGCCCTGGATATCGCCGGTGGCTTGGTTGATGACGACCTTTTCCACCTCCCCGCTCTTCACCTTCTGAACCAGATCGGAGAATGCCGGCTGATCCGGCGAGGCCGCCGGTTTTCGGAAAACTGTCCAGATCATCACGACCAGGGCGAGGATAATGAACCACAGGATAAAGTTACGGACGTTTGAATTCATGCGTACTCCCACATAGAGACTGCTGCTACCAGTAAAGACGTTTCAACCGGGTGAAATGATTCATGCCGCGCCGTTTTTCTCTTCCCAAATCCACAACGACGCGCCCGCCCCGCCCTCCGAACTGAATTCGGCCGCGGCTCCAAACTGCCTGACCCATAAGATCTTGGACCCATTCGTAACAATCGGCCAGAAGCTCCTCTTCCAAGAGGGTATGCGGACTTTCTGAAACATTTCCTGGATCTTTTGATCCCGCGAGCGTCCCCAGGGACGGTAATGATCACCGGCTCTCCACCCCCGCAATTCCAGGCTTGCGGGACCCTGCCGCCTCTTCCATTTCAGCCTAACACAGCCGGCGCGCTCTGGTTTTTCAGCCACTTCGAAACACACCTCGCCGTCCGCCCAGCGGTAGCGGCCCGGAACTCCAATGTCAACTTCCACGCGCACTGGCTCGGGCTCCACATCCCTGCCCGCCGCCGTGAAGCGCATCCAGTCAAAGGATCGCTCCACCAGCACTCCTGGTAGTTCCAGGTATCCGGAACCCCGTGCGTTTTTAGCGAGATCGAGCACCTTTTCGACATGCTCGAACTCCGCGCGGCCGATCGCATGGCGAACCAGCCGCCGCCCGATCGCCTTGGGCAACCGCGCCAAATCTACCGCGCGAACCTCGCTGCCGCCCTCGGAATCGACGATCAGCTTCCGCCCCAGCCTCGCAATCTTCCCCTGCCACCACCGCTCCTCCTCGCCGGCCAGATCGGCCAAATGCGTGAGCGCCCCGGCGATCCCCGGGTTCCATTCCCGCGCGAGCTGAGGCAGAAGCTCGTGGCGAATGCGGTTACGTGCAAACCGGCGGTCGCGATTGGATGCATCCTCGCGCCACGCGATCCCGCGCGCGCGCAGAAACTCCTCGACCTCGGCGCGGCCGACTTCCAGAAGAGGGCGAATCAATCCTTCCCGGGTTAACGGCAGAATTCCCGCCAGACCGGCCAGCCCCGAGCCTCGCAGCAACCGGAACAGCACCGTTTCCGCTTGATCGTCGCGAGTATGGCCCGTCGCGATCCGATTCGCCTTACCCTCGCGAATCAGCCGGGAGAAAAACTGGAGTCGAGCGCGCCGAGCTCGCTGTTCCAAGTTGCCCCGCGCCGCCTGCTCCAGATTGCCTTCCCTTTGAAACGTTCCGGCCTCTTCGCGATAGAACGGGACCCCGCACCGCGCCGCCAGCGCCGCCACGAACCGCTCGTCTTCCTCGGATGCCTCGCCGCGCAATTTGTGATTCAGGTGCGCAACTCCGGCCAGGGTTATACCCGATGCCGCTCCCAGCCGTCCCGACAGTTCGCAGAGCACCGACAGCAAGCACACCGAATCCGGGCCGCCCGACACGGCCGCCACCACGCGGTCGCCTTGCGCCAGCATGCTATAACGGAACATTGTCGTGAGCACCCTGTCCAGCATGAAAGAATCCGAAACACCGCCTTCCGATGCCTACATTGTAAGCCTCGATGTGGGCACTTCCTCGGTGCGCGCTCTGCTGTACGATTCCTCCGCGCGCCGGATGGAAGGCTATGGGGCGCATTTGCCCTACCGCATCCACACCACTCCCGACGGCGGCGCCGAGATCGATCCGGAAGAGCTGGCCCAGCACGCCATCGACTGCCTCGACGAATTACATCGGCAGGTCGAATTGCACCAGACTCAGGAAGCCGGCTTCCGCATCGCCGCCGTGGCCGGCAGCGCCTTCTGGCATAGTTTCTGTGGAGTGGACCAATCCGGAAAGCCCACTTTGCCGATCCTGCATTTACTCGACACGCGCAGCTCCGGCGAAGTCTCACGGGTCGCCGACACGCACGCCTCCACCGGCTGCGTGCCGCATTCCAGCTATTGGCCCGCCAAGCTGCTTTGGCTGGAGCGGAATCGCCCTGAACAATTCCGCGCTACCCACCGCTGGCTCAGCTTTCCCGAATACCTGTTCGAGAAACTGTTCGGCGAATCGCGCGTGTCCACCTCCATGGCCTCGGCAACCGGCCTGTGGAATCAGAGCGGCAACACTTACGACTACGCCGCGCTGGCAGCTCTGCCTATCCGCCGCGAGCAACTCGCCGATCCCTCTTCGATGGACCAGCCGCTCTACAATCTACTCGACGAGTACCGCGGCATGTGGCCCGCCTATTCGAATATTCCCTGGTTCCCCGCCATCGGCGACGGAGCGGCGAATCACATCGGCAGCGGGTGCCTGCGCACGCCGGGGCCGCTGGGAGAAGCTCAGTTTTCGCTGATGGTGGGGACCACCGGCGCCATGCGCGCGCTGATTTCATCCCCGCCGGTCACACCGATGGCCACGATTCCTCCGGGCCTGTGGTGCTACCGTCTGGACCGCCGCCGCGCGCTGCTCGGCGGAGCGCTCTCTAACGGGGGCGAAGTCTACGCCTGGCTGAAGCGGACGCTGGCGTTTCCCAAGAACGCGGAAGCGCAGCTCGAAGCCGCCGAGCCGGGCGGTCACGGCCTCACCGTGCTGCCCTTTCTCGCAGGCGAGCGTTCGCCCTATTGGCGCGCCGATCTGCGCGGCGTCATCGCCGGCCTGTCGCTCGACACCGGGCCGTTTGAGATTTTGCACGCGTCGCTGGAGTCGGTCGCGCTGCTCTTCCGGGAGATCTACGGCGCGCTGTCGTCGGCTGTGGGCGCACCCGCCGAAATCATCGCTTCCGGCGGAGCGCTGCTGCATTCGCCCGCCTGGACGCAGATGATGGCAGATACACTGGGCCGCCCCGTGGTGGCCTCCGCCGAGCTCGAAGCGTCCGCGCGCGGAGCGGCTCTGTATGCGCTGGAGCGTATCGGCGCGATCCCCAATCTCGAGGCCCTCCCCGCCTCCACCGGCGCGACCTTTTCGCCGCGTCCACAGTTCGAGCCGGTCTACGCCCGCCTGCTCGAAGAGCAGCGCGGGCTGTACGAAAAACTTTTCGGAACACACGTATGAACCCCGACATTCAACAACGCGACCTTCAACAACGGACCCTCCAGGAACGAGCCGCGCGCGTGCGCCTGCTGCTGATGGACGTCGACGGCGTCCTCACCGACGGCCGTCTGTTCAACGTGCCCGGCCCCGACGGCAAGATGGTCGAGACCAAAGGTTTCGATTCGCAGGACGGCATCGCGCTGCAATGGCTGGAATGGCACGGCATCCACACCGGCATCATCAGCGGACGAGTCTCGGCCGCCGCCGAGGAGCGTGCCCGCCAGGTCAAGATGCGCTACGTCTACCAGGGCCACATCGAAAAGATCCCCATCCTCGACGAAATCCATCTGGCCAGCGGCATTCCTCTGGACGAAATCGCTTATGCCGGCGACGATCTCACCGACATCGTGGTGATGCGCCGCGTGGGTCTTGCGATCGCGACAGCCAACGCCCGCGAGGAGGTCAAGCGCGCCGCGCATTACGTCACCGCAGCCTCCGGCGGCCGCGGCGCCATCCGCGAAGCAGCCGAGCTGATCCTGAGCGCCCAGGGACGCTGGCCCGATATCCTGAAGAAATACGAGGTGGACTAGGAAGTGCGGCAACAAGGAGACACGTGGCGCAAAAAATCGGCATCGAGGTAACCGCGAACGAGGGTCCCGGCATTCTGCATCAGCTTACCGGCGTTATCGCCGCGCATCACGGCGATATCACCAGCGTGGAGATCGTGAACCCGCGCCACACCTACTTCGAGATCGAATTTCCGGGCGATTCCGCCGCCCTCATCGCCGCCCTGCGCGAGCTTCCCATCGTCCAGCAGGTGGTGCAGGTGGACACCATGGAGAAGATCTACGGCAAGCGCATTCTCATCATGGGCGGCGGCATGCAGGTGGCCCAGGTGGCGCTGGGTGCGATCACCGAAGCCGACCGCCACAACATCCGCGGCGAACACATCTCGGTGGACACCATTCCTCTGGTGGGTGAAAAGCCTCTGGCCGACGCCGTGCGCGCCGCCGCTCGCCTGCCCCGCGTCAAGGCCGTGGTGCTGGCCGGATCGCTGATGGGCGGCGAAATCGAGCATGCCGTCCGCGAAGTCCGCGCCCATGGCCTTCTGGTAGTCAGCCTCAACATGGCCGGCAGCGTCCCCGATGCCGCCGACCTGGTGGTCACCGATCCCGTGCAGGCCGGCGTCATGACCGTCATGGCCGTCGCCGACACCGCCAAGTTCACAGTGGAGCGCCTGACGCGGCGGGTGTTCTGAACAGGTCGGTGCCGTCCGCGGGAGAATGGATTTGGGCAGCCGCATGGGGATTTGCCAGAAGATGTAAGCTATCAGAGGAGCGTTTTTATGAACCGACCTTTCTCTCTTCTGGTTTTCGGATGCCTTTCGGCTGCGGTGGTTCGCCCGGCCATTCCCGATCCCGTTCGCGTGGACACCGGCTTGATTGCGGGCGTCCCGGGCAAGGATCCAAGCGTGCGCGTTTTCAAGGGCATCCCCTTCGCGCCGCCCCCGGTGGGCGATTTGCGCTGGAAGGTTGCGCAGCCGGCGGCGAAATGGGAAGGCGTTCGCATGGCCGACCAGTTCAGCCCGACGTGCACGACGGGAGCGGCGGGACGAGGCGGCGGAGGAGGTGGCCGCGGCGGTCAGGGCAAGGGCGGAGCTCCGAAAGGGAATCCGGATGACGCCAAGGCGAAAGCGGCTCCACCGGCGGCGGGGCGAGGGCCCGCGGGACCTCCGCCGAGCGAGGATTGCCTGTATGTGAACGTGTGGACCCCGGCGAAAACGGCCGGAGACAAGCTGCCGGTGATGGTGTGGACCTATGGCGGCGGGTTCACCGGCGGTTCCGGTTCCGATAACTGGTATGACGGCGAGGCCCTGGCGAAGAAGGGAGTGGTGATGGTGACGTACAACTACCGCCTGGGCACCTTCGGTTTCTTCGCGCATCCCGACCTGGTTGGCGAATCCCCCCACCACACGACCGGCAACTATGCCATGACCGACATGCTGGCGGCTCTGCACTGGGTGCAGAAGAACATTGCGGCCTTCGGCGGCGATCCGCGCAAAGTGACGATCGACGGCGAATCCGCGGGAGCGATCGCGGTGGCGGCGATGGTTGGCTCGCCTGAGGCGAAAGGATTGTTCATTCGCGCCGCGGCGCAAAGCGGCGCGTGGATGGGCCTCAGCATCGCGAAGCAGAAGACCATGGCGGAGGCGGAAGCGCAGGGCAAGATGGCGGCGGGAACGCACTCCATCGCCGAATTGCGCGCGATGTCGACGGCGGACGTTTCCCAGAACCTGCGAGGCGTCACGACCGGGATGATCGTCGATGGCTGGATCATTCCCGAAGACCAATCGATCACCTATGCGAAGGGTAAGCAGAACGACGTGGATATTCTGGTGGGCTCGAATCACGATGAAGGAACTTTCTTCGGCGGCGGCAACGTGACGGCGGAGCAGGCGAAGACGCGGGCGGAGCGAACCTTTGGCGATCTGGCCGGCGAATTCCTGAAACTGTATCCGGCGGGCACGGATGCGGAAGCCGCCGCGTCGGGCTTGGCGCGGAGTCGCGATGAGGTGGGCTGGCACATGCGCACGTGGGCGGAGCTGCAAGCGAAGAAGGGCCGTAAGGCGTACGTGTATTACTTCACACACGTGCCGCCGGGCGCGGGCGCTCGCGGCGCGTCCCACACGGCGGAGATTAGCTACATGAACGGAAATCCCCGCGGCGCGGCATGGACGGATGAGGACAAGAAGCTGTCGGACATAATGACTTCGTATTGGGCCAACTTCATCGCCACGGGCGATCCCAACGGGAAGGGGCTGCCGGTGTGGCAGGCGTACAACCTCAAGAACAACGACGCCAAGGCGATGGTGCTCGGAGATACGGTGGAGTTCGGGCCGCAGATTGACCCGCCTAGGCTGGCGTTTTTCGACAAATTCTACGCGATCCAGCAGAGCAAATAGGCCGGACGATTGGTCCGGCGCGGGCGCGGGCGTCCGCCCCATATGCTGACCTACTTGGCGGCGGCCTTTGCGGCCGCGGCGGCTTCGTCCGCCCGCGCTCCGCTCAGGATATCGAGCAGGCCATAGTTGCCTTCATGGCAGGCATACTCGTAAACCGTGAAGCCGTCGTCTCTCCGCAAGGGGAACGCCACTGTCCACGGTTTGGTCCATGTCTTGGGATCGTCTATGGTGGCCGAATAGTCGATGACCTTATCGGACACGCGCGTGAAGCGCTCGGTCAGCCTTAATGCGTCGCTGTGGGGCGTGCCACCGCCGTTCAGGCCGATGCCGTTGGTGTTCCCGATCAGGTTGGTGGTCTCCACCACCAGCGTATTGCCGTCCCAATGCCCTCGCGGATCGCCCATATAGGACCGGACTCCGGCATCCACGTGCGGGCGGCCATCCAGCGGGATGATGCGAGTCTCGTGGATCATCTCATAGCGGATAATCACGAGTCCGGGCGCCTGCAAAATCTCATTCCCATTGTTATAGATCACGGGCAGGATGGATCCCATCACGCCGCGGGAGATGCACCGGTCGTAGAAGCTTTGATCTTCCCAGGTGTCGTTGTTGTGCCCTCTTCTGGCTGCGGTGCGCTCAGCCGCGAGCTTCTGTGCGTCCGTCGTCAAGGGAGGTGTTCTGCCGTCGGGAGGGTCGACCACCAAAGAAGCCTGATGGCTCGGCTTGCCATGTTCCAACCAATACGCTGGGGGATTGATGCCAGGTTGGGTGCCCTCCTTAACGAACTCCTCGCTATCTCTCTCTGCTGTTTGTTGGGCACGGGTCACTTGCTGCTGGTATTCCTCGTCCGTCAGAACCGCGCGGGTACCGAAGCTCGCGTTCCGTTGCAGCGGCACATTGATCATGTCGGTGGCCGGCCACAATCCCTGAAGGTCGGGGTCGCCCCAGGGCGTCTTGGGTAGGGTCCAGGCTTTAGTTGCCGGAGACGGCTTCGCCGCGGACGTCGGAGCGGGCGCCTTGGTTGTTGAACCTGTGGAGGGAGGCGCCTGGCCCGAGACCGGCGCAAGCCAGACCACTGCCAGCGCGCCCACCGAAGCGAGCGCGGGCACGAGAAACCGGCGGGTCGTTTTCAAGATCATGATGACCTAAATCCTACATTCAATTGCTTCCGTCGTCAACGGCCCAGCCTGCCCCTCCTGGCCACACTCGCCGTGGCCGCCGCTATTTTGGTATCCGGCAAAAACCGGGGCTGGCGGCCCTGACTTCAGGCATTATATGATTACGGAGACGGATGTTCCCGTCCAGTGCAAAGATCCAGGAGGCAAGCTATGCCGGAGCAAATCAGCCGTAGAGAAACCCTCAAGAGGGGCCTTGCCGCGACAAGCCTGCTGGCGCTGGTCCCGGAATGGGCGATGCCCGCCCTGGCCCAGGGCGAGACGGACATTCCGTTCACCGACCTTCCCAGGAATTTCAATCCCTCGGCCAACCTCAACGGACCGACCCGGCAATACGACATCCGCAAGATCGACGGCATGCTGACGCCCAAAGATCAGTTCTTCACCACCCAACATCTCAACAAGCCGGCGATCGATCCCGGCACGTATCGCTTGAAATTCACGGGGATGGTGAACAAGCCGGCCGAGTTCTCGCTGGCCGATCTGCGCGCGATGAAGTCCACTGAGATGGTGCTCGGCTTCGAATGCTCCGGCAATAGCGCTCGCGCCGTCGAAGCTTTGGCTTCCTGCGGCCGTTTTACCGGTGTCCGGTTGAGTTCGGTTCTCAAACAGGTTGGCGTCCATCCGCAATCTCGCGAGGTAGTGTTTTTCGGCACGGACCGCGGGTCGGCTGATGTCGCCTTCCGGCAACAGACGTATAAGCTGGACCAGCAGTTCGGCCGCAGCGTCACGCTGGAAAATGCGATGAAGCCGGAGCCGATGCTGGCCTATGCGATGAACGGCGATCCGTTGACCCTGAACCAAGGATTCCCGGTGCGACTCATGATGCCGGGCTGGTACGGCGTGGCCAATGTGAAGTGGCTCTCGGAGGTTCATCTTCAGGAGGATCGCTACCTGGGCAACTATCAGGCGCGCTGGTACCGTTCGGTGGTCGGGGTGGGCGGCACCGGAGAGGACACCGATCCGCAAACCCAGTGGGTGGAAACCGAAATCACCAGGATGCACTTGAAGTCGGCGATCGCCCGCGTCAGAAAGACCGCCGGCGGGCTTCAGGTGCTCGGCTTTGTGCTCAACGACGGGACCCCGTTGAAATCGGTTGAAGTCAAGATCGACGACGGCCCCTGGCAGAAGGCGACCCTCGATCCCGGCAACACCCAGTATTCATGGAAGCTGTTCACCTGCCGCTGGGATGGCGCCACACCCGGTGAACACACGCTGGTTTCACGCGCCACCGATGCAAATGGCGTCGTGCAACCCGTGGCCGCCGATCTGAGCCGCAAGAAGACGTTCCTCCAGGACAACGCGCAGTTCCCACGCAAAGTCATGATCGGTTGAGTGGCGGACGCACTCGATCCGTAGGAGATTCTCGATGCTTCGAAAAAATCAATCGTGGTTGTGGTGCCTGCTGGGCGCGATGCTGGCTGGCGGAGTGACCGAGTCCCGGGCGCAACTGGCGCCGCGGAAGGCGGACGAGTGGGTGACCACATTAGAGGGTCCGCAACGCGTGGCTACCCAGAAGATCGATGAGGTATTGGCCAAGCTCCGTTTGAAATCCGGAATGGTTGTGGCGGACATCGGCGCTGGATCGGGGCTCTTTTCGAGGCCACTGGCGAAGGCGGTGGCTCCGGCGGGGAAGGTGTACGCCGTGGACATTCAGCGAGACTTGCTGGACTACATCAACAAACGCGACAGGGAAGAGAACATTCGCAACGTTCAGACGGTGTTGGGGGAGTATGACGACCCCAAGCTGCCTGCGCGGAACGTCGACCTTGCCTTCATCAATGACGTGCTGCATCATATCCAAAACCGCGCCGCGTATTTAAAGGCGCTGGGCACATACATGAAGCCGGCCGGACGGATTGCGATTATCGAGATGGATAAGAGCGATCCGAACACGCCTCACAAGAATCAGCCGGAGCTGCTGGTAGGGCGCGAGGAGATCCTCAAGTGGATGTCGGATGCCGGGTTTAAGCTGGTGGAAGAACACCCGGAATTGTTCCCAGGCACGAAGTGGTTCCTGGTATTCGGAAGGAAGTAGCCGAATCGTCACTCCTCCCCACGAATCAGATCCTCGTAGGTTTCGCGGCGGCGGATGACGCGCCAGGCGCCGTTCTCGACCAGAATCTCAGCCGGGCGAGGCCGGGCATTGTAGGTGGACGATTGCACGAAGCCGTAGGCGCCGGCCGTGCAGATGGCCAAAACGTCGCCGGGGAATACTTCGGCAAGCTCCCGGTTTCGCGCCAGAAAATCGCCGGTTTCGCATACCGGCCCGACCACGTCGGCCACCACCTTCGCGCGCCCGCTCTCCCGCACCGGAAGAATTTCGTGATGCGCATTGTAGAGGGCCGGCCGGATCAGGTCGGTCATGGCGGCGTCGACGATCACGAATTCCTTGCCGCCGGTGTTCTTGCGATATAGGACGCGGGTGAGCAACACGCCCGCGCCGCCAACGATGGAGCGGCCCGGCTCAATCGTCACGTGCAATCCCCTGCCCGCGATTCGCTCCCGCAAGGCGGAAACGAATTCGCCAATGACGGGCGCGGCCTCTTCGGGCTTGTGTTGAACTCCCAAGCCGCCTCCCAGGTCGGCGTGGCGAATGTCGAAGCCCTTGGCGCGCAGTTTTTCCGCCAGGTCCAATACCCTGTCGACGGCCTCCATCACCGGCTGCGGGTCCATGAGCTGGCTGCCGATGTGGCAGCTTACGCCTTCAAGCAACAGGTTCTCATGACGGCGCGCGCGCTCATACACCCCTTCGGCATCGCCGATATCGACGCCGAATTTGTGCGCCAGGCGTCCGGTGGAGATGTAGGCGTGGGTGACCGTGTCGACGTCCGGATTCACGCGCAGCGCCACTCGAGCTGTCTGGCCTCGCCGATGAGCCAGCGCGTCGATCAGTGCCAGTTCCGGCTCCGATTCGCAATTGAAGAAGCCGATTCCGGCGGCCAGCGCCGCATCGATTTCCGCCGCGATTTTGCCGACGCCTGAGAAGACAATCTTCGCGGCGTCGGCCCCGGCGCGGAGCGCCCGAAACAGCTCGCCGCCGGAGACGATATCGAAACCCGCGCCGGCCTGCGCCAGCAGCCGCAGCAGCGCCAGATTGCCGTTGGCCTTCACCGCATAGCACACCGTATGCGGCGTAGGCCCAAAGGCCGCGTCGTAGGCCCGATAATTTTCAAGAATCGCCGCGGCCGAGTACACGTAGCAGGGCGTGCCCGCCTGTGCCGCGATTACCGATAGCTCGACGCCATCCATGGCCAGCGCGCGATCCTGATAAACGACCGGCTTCATCCGGCCTGCCTCATGCGGACCCCCCTCATGGGGAAACTCTGGCCACTACCAGGGTCTGATCGTCCGTGATGGGAGTTTCGCCGCGGAATTTATCGAGATCGGCGAAGAAGGCGTCGGCGATGGCCTGTGGAGCTGTCTGGACCGCGGCGCGTTTCGTAAGCAGACGGGACACGCGGGCGCGGGAGTAATCCTCTTGCTTTGCGTTGAGCTGGTCTTCGACTCCGTCGGAATAAAACAGGATGGTGTCACCGGGTTCGAGCATCAGCTCGACGTCGTCATACTCGCGGTCCTCCAGCAGGCCGATGGGAACGCCCTCCATTTTCGGCTGCAAAATCTCGCCGCGACGGAACACCATGGGCGCTTCCGATCCGGCGCTAGCCATCAGAAGACGCCGGGAATCTGGCTCCCATTGCGCCAGCAGCAACGTGGCGTACTGCGCATCCACTTTGCGCTCCAGCAACAGTTCATTCAAAGCTTTGATCAGGCGAGCGGGACGAAGCCGCCGTGGCCCCAGGATGCGCAGCAGCCCGCTCACCAGCGCTCCGTAGAGCGCCGCCGCCGCGCCTTTCCCGCTCACGTCTCCGAAGGCGATCAGCGCGTAGTCCTGCGATTGCTCAAAGAAATCGAAGACGTCGCCGGAGATTTCGCGAGCCGGGCGGGAGCGGATACCGACCTCCAGGCCCTTGATGTCCGGCGCATTCCTGGGCATCAGTACGCGCTGGAGTTTGCGCGCGGCCTTCAGGTCCTGGTCCATGCGCTGCTCGCGCTGCGCCAGCTCTTCATAAAGGCGCGCGTTCTCGACGGAGCTGGCGATCTGCGTCGCCAGCAGCGACAGCGTCCTCTGATGATCTTCGGTGAAGTAGGCGATGCGGTCGCTTTCCACGTCGAGCACTCCCACCACGCGATCCTGCACGATCAAAGGCACGGCCAGCTCAGACCGGATGTCCGGATGCGACGCGATGTAACGCGGGTCCGCACCGGTATCCTGTACGCGCACGGCCTGGCGCGATTCCGCCGCCGCGCCGCTGATGCCCTTGCCCAAGGGAATGTTGTCCAGGTGCACGCGCTGGTCGTAACGGACGCTGAAGCGGTGGCGCAGGACGCCGCTCGGCTTGTCCACAAGGAAAATGCTGAAGGCGTCGTAGTTGATCAAGGCGCGGGTGGTACTTGCGATCTTGCCCAGCAATTCGTCCAGATCCAGAATCGAGCTGAACTCCTGCGAGAGGTGCGCCAGCGTTCGCAGGGTGCGATTGTTGCGGTCCACTCGCCGGTACAGGCGTGCGTTTTCAATCGAGGCCGCCACGCGCGCCCCGATCAGGCGGATCAGGCTGCGGTCTTGTTCCGAATAGGCCCGGAGGCGGGTGGATTGCAGATCGATCACGCCCACCAGCTTGCCGCGCGCCAGCATGGGCACTGCCAGTTCACTGCGGACCGCGTCCAGAGCGTTCAGATAACGCGAGTCTTGCCGCACGTCGTCCACCAGAATGGGCGTGCGGGTGGCGGCGGCCACGCCGGTGACGCCCTCGTTCAAGTGGATCACCAGGGTGCGCACCACCTCCTCGCGGTGCCCGATGGCGTAGCGGATGGAGAGGACTTGCTCACGGTCGCTCCACAACAGGATCGCAAAGAGGTCGTAGGGGACGACGTCCTTGACGATGGCCGCGACGTTCTCCAGCAGCTTGTCGAGATCCAGGGTTTCGGCGGTGATGCGCGACACTTCCAGCAGGAAGTCGAGCAACTCCACGCGCTCGCGGAAACGGATCGGGGCTTTGCGGGGTTGAGTCATGGACGCTCCCGACTTAACGGGCCGTGGCCTCGATAATCTTGACGCTGGAACTGGCGCCGATGCGCGTGGCCCCGGCGGCCACCATGTTCCTCAGATCCTCCAGCGTGCGGATTCCGCCGGAGGCCTTGACGCCCATCTCCTCGCCCACCGTCTGGCGCATCAGCGTGACGTCGTGAACCGTGGCGCCGTGAGTGCCGAAGCCCGTGGAGGTCTTGACAAACTCCGCTCCGGCCTGCTTCGCCAGGGTGCAGCCGGTCGTCTTTTGATCGTCGTCCAGGAGCGCAGTTTCGAGAATTACCTTCACGATCGCACCGCCCTCGTGCGCCGTCACCACCACTGCCTGGATGTCCCGCCGCACAGCCTCATGATTTGCCCCGCGCAGCTCACCGATATTCAGCACCATGTCGATTTCCCGCGCGCCCCCGCGCAGCGCAGCCTCGGTCTCGGCGACCTTGATTTCGGTCGCGCTCGCGCCCAGAGGGAATCCCACCACGGAGCACACTTTGACCGGAGATCCGACCAACTCGGCGGCCGCCAGGGGGACCCAATACGGATTCACGCACACGCTGGCGAAGCCGTACTGGCGTGCCTCCGCGCACAGCTTGCGGATATCCGCGGCGGTTGCGTCGGGGCGCAGCAGAGTATGGTCGATCAATCGTGCCACATCATGATCGATGCCGCGTTCGATACCAGACGACGCTTGGGTTTCCACTTGATTTCCTTCCTGGTCTAGGATTGGAACACGAGACGGCCGCCCAGCGTCACGCCAGCACTCAGGCGTCGTCGCGCTTACCGCTGTTACGTGCGGAAAACCTATTTTAACATAGACCTGCGATGGAGCCCGCCCCCGCCGGTAGTCCCCTAAATGTGTCAAGTGGACGTGAGGGCGTCCGGAGAAATAGGCTCGATCGCATTCTGCGCGCGACCGAAGCCCGATCGATGTTAAGGATGGAACAGGCTCTCGCCGCAGCGTCGCGCCGTTACTCTCGCTGCGGCTAGAGTCTATGAATGTTATTTTAAAATCGTCTAATCGAGCGGAATGCGGCTTTTGTTTGCGGCGAGCCACGCATCGAATGTGAGTAGAGAAGGGTTTAAGGCGCGAGAGGTCTCGAGACTGCGCGACTTCCCGAAATAGTCCTCGAAATCAGCGTAAAACTGGAACATGTTGCCCAGATCCTCGGCTCCCGGAAAACCAAAACCGCGGTAGGCCTCCGGCGTCACGGCGTTGTAGTGCACCTCTTTACCCAGCGCCTTGGAGTACGCGGCGGCCATCTGGGTGCCGGTAAGGTGCTCGCCGGCGATGCCCACCGTCTTGCCGATCCACTTGTTGCCATCCTTGAAGATGCCGTAAGCGCACTTACCGATATCTCCCGCGGCAATGCCGGCCAACTTCTTGCCCCCCAGCGGAAACGTGATCGCGTACTTGCCGTCCGCTCCCTTCTTGGGGCCCATGCCGAAGTAGATGGCGTTGTCCCAATAGAAGGTAGTCAGCAGGAAAGTCACGGGCAGGCCGAGCTTGGTGAACACCTCGTCGGCTTCACCCTTGGCGTCGAAGTGCGGGCATTTGTATTTGCCCTGCAGCGTGGGCATGCGATTGTCGCTCAGCGGCACCCACTTGCGTGTGTCCTCGAGCGTCGACCAGATGACGTGCTTGACGCCGGCGGCCTTGGCCGCCTCGGCCATCGCGGTCGCGTTGGCGATCTCCTTATCGGGTGAGAAATGATTCCAGAAGAAGGTGACGCAGTACGCACCATAAGCGCCGTGAAACGCCTTCTTGAGGCTTTCGACATCGTCGATGTCTGCCGCGACTACTTCAGCGCCCAGCTTTGCCAGCTCCTTCGCCTTATCGGAGTTGACGTCGCGGGTAAGCGCCCGCGCGGCAAAGCCCCCATTGGGATCGGCCAAAATCGCGCGTACAAGGCCGCCGCCCTGAGAGCCTGTGGCTCCCAATACCGCAATGATCTTTTTGTCTGCCATGGTTTGATTGTCTCCTAGAATGATTTATCGATCTCTGTCAGGCGCCGATTTCCTTGCGCACGATTTTAGCGCCGTCGGCCAGCGCCTTAAGCTTCAACTTCGCCACCATCCGTGGAAGCGGTTTCATGCCGCAGTCCGTGCTCAGATACACGCGCTCGGGCGGCACCACCTTGAGAACTTTGCGGATGCGGCCGGCCACCTGTTCCGGCGATTCGATCATGCTGGTGCGAATATCCAGCACCCCGATTTGCACCTCCTTGTCCTTGGGCAGCGACTTCAAGCACTCGATATCGGCCATCTCTCGATTCGCAAAGTCGAGGACGAACTGATCGATGGGCAAGTGGTAGAAGTACGGCAGGACCGTTTCGTAGCCCTTGGGGATGAGTGAGGTCAGCGCATTTCCCCAGGCGTTGCCGAAGCAGAAGTGCCATCCGATTTTGGCGTTGACGCCGTCGATGCACTGGGCGATCACATCGGCGATCCACTTGTAGTCGTCCTTGTTGTTGGTAAACAGCGGCAGCCAGGCGCCGAGGTCCTCAATTTGCAGGAATTTCGCGCCGGCGGCAACCAGGTCCTTCATCTCCGCATTGAAGATGGGGGCCAGCGCGAAGCTGAGCTCGCGAGCGTCCTTGTAGTGCTGGAAGTAGACGTGCCATGCCAAATTGACGGGGCCGGCGCCGACGGAAACTTTAATCGGCTTGGTCGCGGTCCGGGCCGCGATCTTATACAGGTCGGTGAGCCGGATCGGTCCGCGCTTCACCGCACCGCTGTTGACCACTCCGCCCCAGTCCGCCAGGAGTTCGACGTCCTTGGTTCGAACCGCGGCGCCGATCTCGGAAGGATGCGGCTCCTTGGCCGGATCGAAGCCGTGAATTCGTTCGTACATGTACCAGCAGAACGAGCCGATGACGCCGACGTAATCGTCGTACCACATCTGGCCGTCGGTGACGATGTCCAGACCGGCTTCCTCCTGCTCGCGAATCACAACCTCGGTGGCGTCCTGGTAGGCCTCTTCGTGGCTGACCTCCTTAAAGGCAACCCGGATGTCACGGCCAAGCAACTGCTGGCGATACCAGCCTGGCCGCGGATACGACCCGACCATCGTGGTCGGAAGTATGGTGTCAACGATCTTGGTTAGCATTTTCTTGTCTTCTCCGTAATCTTATTGCACAGCACCGGCAAAGCCGGGGAACGTTCTATCTGTGGTTTGTACCAACCGCTCTCTGATGGTCGCGGTTCGCTATTCGTGTTTAAGGGGCCGGTCTCACTTTCCATCCACCGAGAAAGCCAGGAACACATTGCCGGGCATGACCGGGATACGGGAATAGCCGGAATTCAAATAGACCATTCCGCCGGCAATCGTTGCCCCGGTGCTGTCGATCGAGCCGCCATGCGCTTTGATGCTGTTAATGGTTTGAAAGTCACGATTGGTGTCGAAATCCCAGAGGATGTGGCCGTCTCCGGTAGCATAGGCGCGCAGATGGCCATCGTCTGAACCGGCGAAGACAGCTCCTTCGATCAGACTGGTCGGCCCTGGTTGAGCGGCGCTGCATCCGGTCACCTTCAGGCAAGCGGGTGTCGGGGCCGGTGTGGACCACAATTTCTTCCCAGTTGCGAAATCGAGCGCGGTCACACCGCCTCCCGCTTCAGCCTTGGCGGGATTCCAATCCGAGATCGCGAAATACGCCGCTTTGCTATCGGCCGACGCACCCCAGATCACCCCTCCCTCAGGGCCACCGGCGCTAGCCATCGTCTTCCAAACGATGTTGCCCTGTTGGTCCGGATCGAGGCCATAAACCATGCCGGATTTTGCCGCTACAACCAGGATCCGCTTCCCTCCGCCGATCTCTTTCAGGATGGGAGGCGACCCTATATCGAGATCTCCCCCCGGATCCTTCGGGCAGTTCGGCTTCTGGTCCGTGGTGCATCCGAAGTTAAAGACATCGCCGGCGAGCAGTTGCTGAGACCATAGGACGCGCCCGGTTGCGTCGTCAAAAGCAATCACCGAATCGCTGGTCTTTGTGCCCGGCTGTGAATAGTTGATTCCGGTGCCGGCATAGACGGCGTGACGCCGTGAATCGACGGTGGGAGAAGTCCAGGGGCTGGCTCCGGACGGTCCCCATGTCTCGACTCCGGTGCTGGTCTTGCCGGTCATTTTCGCCGGTTCGGAAATGGGGTACGTTTTCCAGATCTGTTTGCCGGTCTTTACGTCGAGGGCTACCATGCTCCCTCGCATTTTGCAGCAGGCGTATTTGGGATCCGCCGCGGCAATCGATTCCTCGCCTCCGGAAACCGGGACATAGAGGCGTGCGCCGTCCAATTTCGGCGTTCCAGTTATAGTTGCCTCAGCCTCTTCGTCGACGTGGGTCTTCCAGAGCACCGCTCCCGTTTGGGCGTTTACGGCGTGCACCCATGCGTGCAGATCGCTGAGATACGCAATCTTTCCGTCGCTCGATAGAATGGGGCCGGTGCGGACGCCTTCCGTAGCTTTGTACGTCCAGTAAATGCACCCGCTCTGCGCGTTGAGCGAAAAGACCGTTCCATCCGCAGCCCCGACAAAGATGCGGCCGCCGAACACGGTGGGAGTACCGAAGGACGTCGTGACGCCAGGATATCCGAAGGCCCATTTCAGCTTGAGTTTCGGAACATCGGCGGCGGTGAGGCCTGCCGCCTTCGCGTTTTGAAAACGGCTGTTCGTCGGGTCGACTCCCCAGCCATTCCAACTCGACGCATTCTTCGCCAGCGGAACATTGGACGAACAGTGCGCGGATTGCGGGATGGATTCAACACCCGCGACACCCAGATACGAGGCCACAGCCGTCCGCTCGGCAACACTCAGCGATGCGCCCTGCGTCTGCATCTTACCCGAGGTCAGCGCCGTGAGAATCGTCTGGACCGGCATGGTGCGAAGCACGGCGGGCAGGGGCGCCTGCGTGGGGCTGCCTTCCTTATGGCAATTGGAGCAAATCGTTTGAAAAACTGTCGCTCCATCCCGGTTCTGGGCCTGCATTCGAGCCGTGGAACCAACCAGGCAAAGAAGCGCGGAAATGGGTAACAGAATGCCGGTCTTCATGAAATAGCTCATCATCCTTGCTCCCGCCGAACGACGGGATTCCTCTCTTGTGACAAGGCGCAGTATATCATTCTTCGGGAGGCCGCGGCGCGAAAGTTACCAGCCAGCGCACAGGTCTCGTTGCCCGAACTCGCGCAACACGCCGCGAAGATCGATCTCGGCGCGCGCGTTGACAAGGCGGGCTGCGTACCCGTACAATCGAGAACGCCCAAACCTACCCAGGGCTTTATGCTCAAAGCCAGTCTCGACAAAATACTTCCGACAACGATCACCGGTTCTTTGCCTCGTCCGAGTTGGTACACGGAGAACCTCGGCATCAGGTCGTTTCTCGATGCGATGGTCACCAGCCGCTTCCGGGAACAGTACGTTGATACTCTCTCCGTTTATCTGCGCGAACAGGAAGTCGCAGGCCTCGACATCGTCACCGACGGCGACTGCCGGTTCGACCAGGACATTGGGGGCCAGAGCTGGACCAGCTACCCGCCCCATCACATGGAAGGCTTCGAAGTGACGCATCCGAAGCTAGCCAAGGTCGGCGCGGGAGGCATCGCGTTTCCGCGCGGCCACATTCTTCACGACTACCTCGAAGCGCGCGTGATGCCCAGACTGGTCGGGCCGGTTGGCCGCGGCGAGATGCAGTACACCGAGATATGGAAGGCCGCGCAGCGGCTCACTGCCAAGCCGGTGAAGTTTGGCACCGTGACCCCCGAGCTGGTAGCGTTCGCCGTGCAGGACGAACATTACAAGAGTCTGCCCGACCGTATCATGGCGCTGAGCGACGCGTTCAACGAGGAGTTGCACGATCTGGCCGACGCCGGTTGCCCGGTGATCCAGATGGAAGAGCCGCAGATCCATCTGCTGGCCGCGCGAGGCTACGTCGACAAGGTGATCAACCCCGAGTTCATGCTGAAGGTGTTCAACAACACTGTTCGCGGCCTGCGCGCGAAAACCGAAGTGTGGTGCCACACCTGCTGGGGCAATCCATCGCAGCAGCGGATGTTCGCGAAAGTTCAGAGCTACAAGCCCGCCCTCGAGCTCCTCAACCAAGTGGACGCCGACGTCATCACCTTCGAGATGGCGAGCTCTGGTGCGGCCGAGCTCGAAGACGTCGGCAAGGCGATCACCGGGAAAAAGATTGGCATTGGCGTGATCGATCATCACACCTTGCAGATCGAGTCACCCGATCAAGTTGCCTCGCTCGTCCGGCGGGCGCTGGAAGTGATTCCGCCCGAGCGGCTGGTCCTCTCGTCGGACTGCGGCATGGGCCGCGAAGGCATGAGCCGCCGCCATGCATTCTACAAGATGGTCTCGCTGGTGCTGGGCGTCAACATCGTCAAGAAGGAACGCGGCCTGCCGGAGGCGGTTTCGCTCGCCGCCGATCCCAGGTTTTCCCTTCTGCGGACAACGTAGCGCGAAGGATATAGCCCGGAACATAAAGAAATGCTCAACGCCGCTATCGTCGGTTTAGGCTGGTGGGGGAAAACGCTGGTCGAAGCCGTTCAGCAGGACAGTGATGAGATCCGATTCGTCGCCGGCATGACGCGTACGAAGACGCCGGAGGTTCAGGCCTTCGCCGGCGCGCAGAAGTTCGCGCTGGCCGACACCTACGAAGCGCTTCTGGCCAATCCGAAGGTGGATGCCGTGGTCCTTGCCACACCGCATTCGATGCACGCGGCGCAGGTGATCGCGGCGGCAGCCGCCAGGAAGCACATCTTCTGTGAGAAGCCGTTCGCGCTGACGAAGGAAAGCGCGGAACAAGCCGTGAACGCCGCTAAGAACGCGGGGGTCACGCTCGGCCTCGGCTACAACCGCCGGTTTCACCCCGAGATCACGAAGTTGCGGGCGCGCATCCGGACCGGTGAGCTCGGCACGATTCTGCACGTGGAAGCGACCATGACGTTTGCGAACGCGCTGATGCTCAAGCCGGACGCTTGGAGAGCGGACCCTCATGAGACCCCGTGCGGCGGCCTCACGCCGATGGGGGTTCACGCGATAGACGGCATGATCGACTTGTGCGGCCCTATCGACCACGTATTCGCCCAGAGTTTCCGGCGCGCCGTCGCGGTGAACGCCGACGACACTACCTCAATCCTTTTCCGGATGAAAGAGGGAATGTCGGGCTACCTGGGGACGATGACGGCGACAGGGCCAGGGTTCAGCTTTCAGGTGTTCGGCTCAAAAGGCTGGGTGCGGCTGGAAGGCATGACGCACGTGGCGGGCGCCTCCTCGGAGGAACGCCGCACGCGGCTGTTCGGAACTTGCAAATTCCAACCCATCAAGGGACCCGCGGAGATTTGGGAGGCCGAGCGGCTCGACGTCTCGCGCGCTTCCCTCGACGCTTTTGCGCGGGCGGCGCGCGGCGGTCCTCCCTACCCCATAACAACCGATGAAATGATCCATGGCGTGGCCGTCACCGAAGCCATCGTGCGCTCCGCATCTTGCGGCAGAGTCGAAAAAATATGAGTCTTTGCTTATGAATTTGGGCCGCCTTGGACATTTGAGTTACTCGACACTGGTTCACCCGTCCGACAACTGGGAGCTGATGTCGCACAGCCTGCGCACCTTCGTGCCGCAGGTGAAAGCCAGAGTGTCGCCGAACCAGCCGTTTGGTCTGTCGCTCCGTCTGGCGGCGCCGTCCGCCGATGCGCTGGTGCACGACAGCGCCGCGCGCGATGAGCTGAAGCGCTTCATGGCCGAGAATGACCTGTACCTCTACACGGTGAATGCGTTCCCCTACGGCGCTTTCAAGGACACGATCGTGAAAGAGCAGGTGTACGAGCCGGATTGGCGCAGCGAGGAGCGGACGCAGTACACCATCAACGTCGCCGACATCCTTGCCGACGTCGCACCCGAAGGGCTGGCGCCGTCGATTCAGAGCGCGCCGCTCGGTTTCAAGCCGCGCGTGACCGGGCCGGACGTGGTCGCCAGCTATACCGAGCACGTCCTGCGCGTGGCCGCCCACTTGGTAGGGATCGAAGCGCGAACCGGGAAAACCGTGACGCTCGCGCTCGAACCGGAGCCGCATTGCTTCCTCGAAACCACCGACGAAACGATCGCCTATTTCACGAACCACCTGTACAGCGGCCGCTCGGCGGAGCGGCTCGCCAAGCTCGCGAGCATTCCGATTTCCGATGCGATCGGCGCGCTCCGCCGCCACCTGGGCGTGGTGTTCGACATTGGACACCAGGCGGTCGGCTTCGAGAATGTCACGGAATCGTTGCAGAAGCTGGTGGACGCCGGTGTACCCATCCTGAAGCTCCAGGAAGTGGCGGCCATGCACATGCCGCAGGTGACGGACGAAACCATCGAAGCCTTGCAGCGCTTCGCCAAGACGGTGTATCTGTCGCAGACGGTGGAAAAGAAGAACGGGAAGATCACCAAGTTTCTCAACCTGGAAGACGCCTTCGCCGCGCGCAAGGCGGACCCGGGCCCGCGCGAATGGCGCACGCACTTCCATGTTCCTGTGTTCCTCGACGACCTGGGCGCGTTCGGAACCACACGCTTTGCTCTCGAAGCCGCGCTCAAAATGCACAAAGAGAAGCCGCTGTCGGGCCAGCTTGAGATTGAAACGTATACGTGGGACGTATTGCCCGATCACTTGAAGACAGGCGATATCGTCGACTACGTCTGTCGCGAGATCGAATGGGTGCGTGGGCAACTTCTGTGAAGTGAAAAGAGCATGAACGTCGGCTTCATCGGTCTCGGCCGCATGGGCCAGGGAATGGCCCGGCGAATCCTGAGCGGCGGGCACAATCTGGCCGTTCACGATGCCGTCATGTCGCAGGTCGCAGACGTCGTGGCGGCTGGCGCGAGCGCGGCGGCAACAGTTGCGGACGTGTGCAGGGATCGGGATGTCGTGGTGACGATGCTCGTCGAAGATGCCACAGTGACCGACGTCGCCCTGCGTCGCGGAGGGATACGCGATTCGCTTCCCGCCGGCGCGATTCATCTGGCGATGGGCACCTACGGCGTTGCGGCGATTCGAGCGCTGGCGTCCGGCCATGGAGACGCGAATCAGTTCCTGGTCGCAGCTCCAGTCCTCGGGAGGCCCGATCTTGCGGCAGCGGGACAACTGGGAATTGTGACTGCCGGCCCCGATGCCGCTGTCCGGCGCTGCGAGCCACTATTCGAGGCCATCGGCCGGCGCACGTTTCACGCCGGCGCCGAGCCTGAAGCCGCCACCGTCGTTAAGCTCGCCAATAATCTTGTGCTCGGCTGCGCGATGGTGGCGATGGGCGAAGGATTCTCACTAGTGCGAAAGTACGGCGTCGAGCCGCAGGTCCTGTACGAAGTGATGACCGAGGGGCTCTTCTCGGCACCGGCCTACAAAGGCTACGGGAAGACGATGGTGGACGAGACTTACGATCGGGTCGGCTCCCCCATCACCGTCGGTCTCAAAGACGCGAACCTCATACAGGCCGCGGCCGATCTCGCGCGCGTTCCTTTACCGAGTTTCAATGTGTATCGCGACCGCTTGCTCGGTGCCGTCGCGCATGGCGACGGCGACAAGGATCAAGCCGTGCTCGCTCGCGAGCAAGCGCGCGCGTGTGGCCTGGAATAGCCTCTCCAGCGGTCACAGGTGTTCTTGCGGCGTCGACAGAGCGCTGGCGAGGTCGCCAAGAAACGCCGCGGCCTGGGCGCCATCGACGACGCGGTGATCGCTCGAAAGCGTCAGAGTGAGCATGGGGCGGATGCCCGGCTGGCCGTTCACGGGAACCACTCGATCCGCAATGCGGCCTACTGCAAGAACCGCGGCTTGCGGCGGCGTGATGATGGCGCTGAAGGCGTCGATGCCATACATGCCGAGATTGCTGAGCGTAAACGTTCCGCCGGTGACGTCGGCGGGACGCAGGCGGCCGGCGCGCGCTCGCTCG
>Ga0182024_10004465_pt1 | contig 32151 bp, 23 predicted proteins | sample P32metaG_FD_120480 | JGI IMG/M metagenome (GOLD analysis project Ga0182024, IMG submission 120480) | Permafrost microbial communities from Stordalen Mire, Sweden - P3-2 metaG (Illumina Assembly) | ecosystem: Environmental > Terrestrial > Soil > Wetlands > Permafrost | place: Sweden: Stordalen...
CAACAGCAATCTTTACCTGCAGGAAGAAGAAGCTCGCAATCTACTGGAGTCGGTGCGCGCCGAGCTTCACAACCGGCGCAAGGGCGACGCGGTTCGCCTGGAGATCGAAGCCGATGCCGACCCCGAGATTATTGAGCGCCTCAGAACGGTTTTTGAACTCGATCCCTGGCAGGTTTTCCCGGTGAATGGGCCGGTGAATCTTTCCCGGCTCTTCAACGTCTACGAGCAGGTGCAGCGCCCGGATTTGAAGTATCGGAACTTTGCGCCGCGCGAGCTGCGGCTGACGGCGAAGTCGCAAAATCTGTTTGAGGAACTCCGCCGGCACGATGTATTGCTACATCATCCCTTCGATTCCTACGATGCCGTAATCTCGTTCATCGAGTCGGCAGCAGAAGACGAGCACGTACTTTCGATCAAGCAGACCCTCTACCGCACCAACGAACATTCCTTAATCGTTCCTTCGCTCATCGATGCCGCAGCGCGGAAGGAAGTTACCGCAGTGGTGGAATTGAAGGCGCGCTTCGATGAGGCGCACAACATCCGTTGGGCACGCGATATGGAAGACGCGGGAGTGCAGGTGTTCCACGGGTTAGTGGGCTTGAAGACGCATTGCAAGCTTTCGCTGCTGGTGCGGCGCGATCCCGACGGCATTCGCAGCTACGCGCACATTGGTACTGGAAATTACAACGCGACGACCGCCCGAATCTACACCGATCTAAGCTTGTTTACGGCAAATCCGGAAGTGACGCGCGCGGTCCACGACGTTTTTAGTTTTCTCACAGCCTATGCGGAAAACCCCAGTTATGATCCGCTCCTGGTTGCGCCGCTTGATCTGGCCGAAAAAGTGATTGCGCTTATCGATCGCGAGGCGGAGCATGCCCGGCAAGGACGCGGCGGACGAATCATCGCAAAGATGAATGCGCTGCTCGATAAGAACATGGTGCAGGCCTTCTACCGCGCTTCGCAGGCGGGCGTTGAAATCGACTTGATCGTGCGCGGAATCTGCGCCTTGCGGCCGGGGGTGCGCGGACTCAGCGACCGCATTCATGTACGCAGTATCGTGGGGAGGTTCCTCGAGCACAGCCGCATCTACTATTTCGGAAACGCAGGCGAAGAAGAAATTTACATGGGCAGCGCCGACTTGATGCCGCGTAATCTATACGAGCGCGTCGAGGTGCTGGCGCCGCTGCGCGACGAATTTCTGCGCGAGAGGGTGCGCCGCGAAATATTGGACGCTTATCTGGCGGATAAGCGCAAGGCCCGCATTCTGCTCCGCGATGCGACTTATATTCGTGCGTGGCAACCGCTGCACGGCAAACGCAATCGCAGGCCGCCGACGGGCGCAGCTGCATTCAGTGCCCAGGATTTTCTGATCGGGGTGGCTGAAGGCAAGGAAACGGGGCTGGCCGGCATACCGCAACTGCCGGCGAAACGGCGCAAAGATCCGGTGGGAAGGGAACGATAATACGCGATGATTATTTATTTTCTGCGTCACGCCAGCGCCGGCGAACATTTACTTAATCCAAAGAAGGATGAAAAGCGCGCTCTCGATAAAGAGGGCATTGAGCAGTGCGGCTACATAGGACGAGCGCTTGCCGCCATCGAGGCCCAGGTCGATGTAATTATTTCGAGCCCACTAAAGCGGGCCACACAGACGGCGTCGCTGGTAGGTAACGAAATGGGATACGAAGGCAAACTTCAAATCGAGGCGGCGCTGCGCCCCGCCGCGACCTTCGCCGATTTCCGCCGCATGCTGGAAAAATATGCGAAGCAGGAATCCATTATGGTCGTGGGGCACAATCCCAACCTCAGCCAGTTTCTAGGCATGGCCATTTGTGAGTCCGGTTGCGAGGCGTCGGTGGATTTAAAAAAAGGCGCTGTGGCCCGGGTGGAAATGCGGCGCAGTTCGGGCACCCTGCAATGGTGTTGGACTCCCAAGGCGCTGCGAACTCTTTATGCCGCCGCCGTGGAAAGCTCGCGGCCAAATACTTCGCGGAAGTAAGCGGCATCCTTCTCGATCGCCCACAGTTCCAAATCCACTCCCATGCGGCGCCGTGGTACCAGAGTCAGTCTTACCTCCGCTGCGCGCTGGCTCACCCGCACCTTCTGCACCGCGCGGCTGCGTCCCAGGTTTAACGCGCGAGCCAGGCGGAGGAGGAGGATCGCCTTCTGCACGCCCGCGCGATCGGCGGGATCCAGATCTTTGATAGGCGCGTCTTCCGCTACCGGCCGCGACTTTCCCAGATAGCGCGCAATGGCTGCGATCAGCCGGCGTTGCTGCGGCGTGTAACCCAGAATCTCCGAGTTCGAAATAATGTAGTGAGTGTGCCGGTGATGTCCGTTGCGGTTCACGTAGTCGCCAACCTCATAGAGCATGGCCGCAGCCGACAGCCATTCGCGGAATTCGGGAGGAAGCTGGTGCACCGGACGCAGTGCGGAAAACAGAAACATGGCGGAGTTGCGCACGTCCAGGGCGTGTTTCATATCGACGCGATAATGCGCAACCGCACGGGTGATCGACTCCCATCGCTCTGACTCAATCTGTTTTCCAGAGCGAGTGCTGCGGTCGTACTCCGCCGCCATCTGGGCGAGTATGCCGTCACGCAATCCCAGCGGGGAGTAACGAAAGCCCTTGAGATGGCAGCGCTCCAGAAGTTCGTGATAGACGGCGGCGCCGGCGACGATAATTTCGGCGCGCCGCAGCCCGATTCCCTGGATCTGGCGGCGTTGTTCCGCCGGGGTGCGTGAAAGGCGTTTGGCGATGCGCGTCATCTCGGCGCGGCTGACAACGGTACGCTGCCGGCTGCCATTCTTGCGCAGATTGCTGGCCGCAGCTGCAAGGGCAGCGGCGGTTCCGGAGGTTGCGATCACATTTTTTACTTTTGCCGAAACAATACGCCCCGCCACTCGGTTCACTTCGCGGGCTACGAAACCTTGCAGGCGTTTCAGTTCGCCTTTCCGCGGCGGATCGTGACGCAGAAATTCATCCGTCAGGCGCACCGCGCCCAACGGCAGACTCACAGTGTCGCGAATCTGGCCGCGTAAGGAGACGGTCAGCTCACAACTTCCACCTCCGAGGTCAATCATCAGCGTGGGCGAACTGTCGGCACGATGATTCGAGGTCAGCCCGAGGTGGATGAGACGGGCTTCTTCCAGTCCAGAGATAATTTCGACGTGCCAGCCGGTCGCGGAACGAACCCACTCCAGAAAAGCTTGCGAATTTCTCGCGTCGCGCAGCGCACTGGTTGCCACCACGCGCACTGGATCGGTGACGACTTGTTGCGTGGCCCGGTGAAAGCGACGCAGGACCTTGACGGTTTCGGCCATCGACTCGGGTGTGAGAAAACCAGAGCGAAATACGCCCTCGCCGAGACGCGTGACTTCGCGGTCTTCATGAATAGGACGAAGTCGTCCGCGCGTGAGTCGAGCGATTTTCAGGCGGACAGAGTTCGAACCGATATCAACCGCGGCAAACGTTGGCATGAGGCAAGGCCAACAGTTTACATGCAGGAAGCTGCCCGGTCATCTTCTACGGACCAGAGGGGATGTCGAATGGCTCGCCGTTCTTTGCGACCTTTGCGGGCACGGCTTCGCGAGCTTAGCGGTTAAAAGCTCTAAGAGAAAGATGGCGGTCTATCAGCCTGCGCAGAAAAACCCCGAACTTCTACGAGAAAGGGAGGCGCACGAGCTCAGAGGTTGCGGAAGAAGGGCTTAGTGACGTGGAAGAGCAGCGCTTCCAGCGCCGCGTAAAGATTTTGAAATCAGTCCGGGCTTTCAGTCCCCGTGGTCGTACCTCGGTCCGCAATCCCTTACGCCGCCGGAATCTCCGGCTCAGCCACCTTCGTTGCCGCACGCGTCGCAATGCGGGTCGGAGCTTCGACGGCCAGAGCGACCTTCGGCCGTATTTGCGAAAGAACCGTAACCGCATGGCGGAACTTTGCTCCGGTCACGTTGTGGAGCTCGGCAACCAGAGGCGACTCCCTCACCTCGCCAAGCCGTTCGCTTGCCGTCCTGGTTAGGGTGAGCCAGTCGTGCCAATCGCCCAAAGCGTCCTGAATGCGCTTGAGGCCGGCAATGAACTGCGTTGCTTCGGTAGACGGGCCCGAGAACTCGGCCGCATAACGGGCACGCTTGCTCAGGATGCGGTATTGATGGAGCATGGATTCGTTAACCGGGCCCGCATCGGCGTGAATTTTCTCCAGCATAGCCTTGGCTGCGGTCAAAGGATCGCGGCTCGCTTCCGGCTTGAAATCCTTGGCGGCGCGTTTCAATCGCTTGCGTAGCTCACGGACGGTTTCTTTATCGGCCGCCTTCTGAAGTTTTTTCTCCTGCACGGCTCGAAGTTCGATTAGATTGTTCATGAGCTGCGTTTTGCGGCGAGGCTCGCGAGGAATTTTCAAACTGCGCAATGCAGCCAGTTGCACATCCAGATCGCGCACCTTGCCGGCGCGTTTACGAAGTTTGCCCAGTGCTTTGAGAAGCTTTTTCTGATTGTGATCGATTTCCGGGGATAACTCATCTAAAAGGATTTGCAGACGGCGGGTACCGGTGCGCAGGCGATGAATATTCTTGGCCAGGGGCTTCGACGAAAGCTTGACCAGATCCTCTTCAAGCTTCTGGAAAACCTGGCGGCTGCATTTAGGTGCAATGGGCATAAACGGAATCGAATCGGGAGTCGAAAATACCGGGTTCGTGGCGAAAAGGCAATCCCAGAAGCTCTGGACATTTTAACATCTTATTAACAAGATTCTGCTAACTTGAAGGCGGATGGCTATGCCTGCCCCACCCCGACCAAATATGTCTCTTCCCCAACCTGTTGAAGAGACGAAGGATAGCGCGATCCCAACGCGCAGAATGGCTCCAGTCGTTTCGAAATCGGGCGGCGAAATCGGCGACCGGATCTTCAAATTCATCATGTTGCTCTGCGGGTTAGCGGTTCTCGCCACACTGGGGCTGATTGTCTATCAACTGGTGATCCGCTCCGGGCCATCCTGGCACGCCTTTGGTTTCAAGTTTTTCGCAGGCCGCGATTGGGATCCGGTGAACGAACAGTTCGGTGCCATGCCGTTCATCTACGGGACCCTCGTTTCATCCCTCCTGGCGTTGCTCATCGCGGTGCCGCTGTCGATTGGTGTGGCCGTTTTTACGACTGAAATGTGTCCCGCAATGCTGCGCAAGCCGCTCTCATTTTTCGTAGAACTGCTGGCGGCCATTCCCAGCGTGGTTTACGGACTGTGGGCAATTTTCGTTCTCGTCCCAATCCTCAGCCATTATGTGGAACCGTTCCTGTCGCGAACCCTGGGCTGGACGGGATTCTTCGAGGGCGCGCCCTACGGCATCAGCATGCTCGCGGCTGGCATCATTCTGGCGATTATGATCGTCCCGATCATTTCTTCGATTACGCGTGAAGTGTTGATGGTTGTGCCTCAGCACCAGCGCGAAGCCGCGCTGGCACTTGGCGCAACGCGCTGGGAAATGATTCGCGTCAGCGTGCTGCGTAACGCGCGCGCGGGCATTATGGGCGGAATTATTCTTGGTCTTGGGCGAGCGCTGGGTGAGACCATGGCCGTCACCATGGTCATCGGAAACCGTCCTGAGATTGCGAAATCGTTGTTTGCCCCTGGATATACCATGGCCAGCGTGCTGGCAAACGAGTTCAGCGAGGCCACGGGAGATGTTTACCTATCTGCATTGATTGAAATTGGTCTTGCCCTGTTCCTGGTGACGATTGTAGTGAACGCCTTAGCCCGGCTGCTGGTATGGACTGTGACCCGCGGCCAGCCTGCGAGCGCCCGTGCCTGATACCGAAAAATCTATGAGTCGCAATGTTCCTCCGATTGCGTTGCGGCGCCGGATTACCGATCATCTAATGACCGGAGTCGCGGTGCTCACTGTGATTCTGGTGCTGGTGCCGCTCTTCGCCATTTTCGCCTATCTAATCTATCGCGGCGTGGGCTCGATCAATTGGGCATTTCTCACGCAGACTCCAAAACCGGTCGGCGAAGCGGGCGGCGGCATGGCTAACGCCATTGTGGGCTCAGTATTCATTCTGGCGCTGGCCAGCATCTTGGGAGTGCCGATCGGCGTTGGTGCCGGCATCTACCTGGCGGAGTTTGGGCGAAATCGCTTTGGCGATGCCATCCGATTTACCGCGGATGTGCTGAACGGCGTGCCCTCCATCGTGGTTGGAATCGTGGCATACTCCATTGTGGTGCTTTCGCAAAAACATTTTTCGGCGCTGGCTGGCGGCGTGGCCCTGGCTATTATGATGATCCCCACCATCACGCGCACCACCGAAGAGATGCTTCTGCTAGTGCCGCAGGCGTTGCGGGAAGCAGCGTATGGCCTGGGAATTCCGCGTTGGAGGACCACCATCTCGATCACTTTGCGCACTGCGACCTCCGGCGTGATTACCGGAATCATGCTCGCATTTGCGCGCGTGGCCGGCGAAACCGCTCCGTTATTGTTTACGGCCTTCGGAAATCAGTTCTGGAATCTGCGCGTGAACCAGCCCACCGCAGCATTGCCGCTGCAAATTTTCAGTTACGCTATTTCTCCTTACGACGAATGGCATCGCCAGGCGTGGGCGGGCGCGCTGGTGCTGATTGTTCTCATCGTCACCGCCGTGGCGGCTGTGCGCTTCGCCGTGCGCCGTGGTACCTTCGGAGCCGCATAAGTTATGGGAGTTGGAATCCAGGTCGAAAACCTGAATGCCTGGTACGGCAAGAATCAGGCGCTGTACGAGATTCGTCTGGCGGTGGCGGCGAATCATGCCACGGCTTTGATCGGCCCGTCAGGATGCGGCAAGTCGACGTTCATCCGCTGCCTGAATCGCATGCATGAGACGATTCCCGAGGCGCGCGTAACGGGCAGTGTCCGCATTGGTGAAATCGACGCCTACAACGGAACTTCGCCTACGCAATTGCGCCGCCGCGTCGGCATGGTTTTTCAGAAAGCGAATCCCTTCCCCACCATGTCGATCTACGACAACGTGGCCTCCGGCCTCAAGCTGAACGGATTCCACGACCGGCGCCAGCTCGATGAGATCGTGCAACGTTCACTGGATGCCGCCGCGTTGTGGGAGGAAGTAAAAGACCAGATCCACAAGAAATCGGGCGCCAGCCTTTCGGGCGGTCAGCAGCAGCGCCTGTGCATCGCACGCGCTCTCGCTGTCGAGCCCGAGGTTCTGCTCATGGATGAGCCTTGCTCGGCCCTCGATCCCATCTCCACCGGAAAGATTGAAGAGTTGATTTTTCAACTCAAAGAGCGGTATACGATAGTGATCGTTACGCATAACATGCAGCAGGCGGCCCGTGTCGCGGAGTTTACTGGCTTCTTTCTGCTAGGCCGCATGATCGAGTTCGACAAGACGGAGAAAATCTTTACCAAACCGTCGGACAAAAAGACCGAAGATTACATCACGGGCAGATTCGGATAAGGCTGACTTGAGACAAGGCAGATTGAGATAAGGCAGGTTCGGATGGCGCGCACTAGGTTCCAGCAGGGGCTCGACGATCTACGACAGAAGTTGCTTCGCATGGGTGGCTTGGCGGAACAGGCGGTGGACCGCGCCCGGCAGGCCTACGTGGATCGCGATCTCACGCGCTGCCAGATGGTGCTTGAGGGCGAAAGTCTCATCAATAACTCCGAGCGCGAAATCGACGAGGCTGCATTCGACCTGCTGGCCATGCAGCAGCCCATGGCGGTGGATCTGCGATTTATCCTCGCAGTGACCAAGATCAACTCCGACCTGGAGCGGGTTGGCGATCAGGCGGTGAACATCGCTGAGCGGGTGATGGATATGATCGATCTGCCCGTGGTCGACCTGCCGGTCGATATTGCGCGCATGGGAGCAGCCGTCAGCGCCATGGTCCGCCGCGCGCTCGAATCTTTCATCGAAGGCAAGGTCGAACTCGCGCAGGCCGTTCTGGAAATGGATAACGTGGTAGACCGGATGAAGGACGACGCCTTCATCCAGTTGGTCAAGACCATGAACCAGCATCCGGAGGTGGTGCGGCAGGCGCTCGATGCCTTGCTGGTCGCGCGCAATCTGGAGCGCGTGGCCGACCATGCCACCAACATTGCGGAAGACGTCATCTTCTGGGTGCAGGGCGCCGACGTGCGGCACAATGCGTCGCTCGAGGAGCAGAACGATTCGGCGCCAGGCCAAACGCACGGGCCGGCGAGGGCCTCGGGAGTTTGACCTCCAGTGGTTTTCAAAAATCGAATCGCCGCAACGTCGGCAACGCTCATCATCCGAAATCCAAAAGTACAATTGCAAATCAGCGCTGTCCGGCAAGAGCCGCATTCCTTAATGCGTCTCAATTTTATGAATTACGCTCAACTCTTAATTTCTCAACGCTGTCGCAGATAAGAACTTGGAGGGCCTGTGACTCGATTGTTCGGCATAGCTGCGCTCATCGCGATATTAACTTTTCAGAATGTGCTGGCGCAGGAACGGCGCAGCAGCGATTCATCAATCTCCCTGTCCACCAGCAAGAACCTCACGGTCCCGCCTCCAGGCCGCCTCGCCAGCACTAACAGTTTCCCCTCCACCATCACGATCAGCCCGGATGGCCGTTACGCGGCGCTGCTGAACTTCGGTTACGGCACGCAGGAGACTTTGGCCACTCAGTCGATTGCGGTGCTCGATCTCAAATCCAATCAGCTCGCAGACTATCCCGACAATCGCTTCGGTGAAAAGGTTCATCAGAGCTACTTTCTGGGGCTCGTATTCGGCTCCGACGGAAAATATCTTTATGCTTCCGTGGGTTCGATCACCGATGCGACCGGTGAGAAGGCGGGAGATACTGGCAACGGCATCGCCGTTTACACCTTCTCTGGCGGGAAGGTTGCGCCCGAACGCTTCATCTCCATTGCACCGCAGGCGCTTGCGGCCGGAAAGAAAGTTGCCGTCGATCTGCAAAAAACCCAACCGGGAACTGCGATTCCTTATCCCGCAGGCTTGGCGCTGGTTTCGGGCAGCGGCCACGACGAACTGCTCGTCGCCGACAATCTTTCAGATAACGCTGTGCTGCTCGATGTCGCCAGCGGCAAAGTCGTGCGGCGCTTCGACCTCAGCACCAATGACCTTGTGCCGTCATCGTTTCCCTATACGTGCGTGGCAACGCACGATGGCAAAAGAGGCTGGTGCAGCCTGTGGAACGCGTCGCGCGTGGCAGAACTGGATTTGGCCGGCGGACAGGTGCCGCGTTGGATCAAACTGAAAGAGCCCGACGACGCAACTGCGCCGGGATCGCATCCCACCGCACTGCTGCTCAGTCCGGACGAGAAGTTGCTATACGTGGCGCTGTCGAACACCGATGCGGTGGCCGTGGTCTCAACCGCAACATCGGACATTGTGGGTTTCTTGAACGCGACAGTTCGCAATCAGCAATTTGCCGGAAGTTATCCCGAGTCGCTGGCGCAATCCGCGGATGGCAAGAAATTATTTGTGGGTGACGCGTCGTCCGATGCGGTTGCGGTGTTCGATACTTCGAACTTCACGGCGGTCGGGAACGCGCCGCGGGGTATTGCAAGTCCCCAGCCCGCGCTGGGCTTCATCCCTACCGACTGGTACCCAAGCGCGCTCGCAGTGCAAGGCGACGATCTTCTCATTGCGACCGCCAAAGGCCAAGGGACTGGACCAAATAACCGGCTGGGGAAAACCGCGTGGGAGACGAAGCACCATGACCATCCCTACATTCCCACACTGCTCCGCGGATCAATTGCGCGGCTGAAGATTTCTTCGGCCATGGGCAAGCTCGAAGAACTCACGCGCACGGTGGAGCAGGACAATCTGCTGCACAACAATCCCGGAGCGATTCAGTTCGCCGGCGGCAAGAATCCCATCAAGCACGTCATCTACGTGATCAAAGAGAATCGCACCTACGATCAGGTGCTGGGCGATCTGAAGGTCGGCGACGGCGATCCCTCGCTCACCATGTATGGCGCCGACGTCACTCCCAACCTGCACAAACTTGCACTGCAATTCGGAGTGCTCGACAGTTTCTACGATAGCGGCGAGGTTTCAGGCGACGGCCACCTGTGGTCGACCGCGGGCATCACCAGCGACTACAACGAAAAAACTTGGCAGATCGCTTACCGTGGCAAGGAGCGAACCTACGATTTTCAGGGCACGGTTGCGGGCGAGTTTCCACTGGAACATAACCAGCCCGATATCGACGATCCGTCGACTGGCTTTCTTTGGGACAACGTCGCCCATCACGGCTTGAGCTATCGCGATTATGGCGAGTATGTAAACGCGCAGTGGTGCAATAAAAACCGCGCTGCCGCCACTCCAAAAGAGGGAACGCCTTCGCCGCTGGAATCCCCCTGTCCGCGCACCGAAGTTCACAAAGGTGAACCCCTTGCGCCGAACGTTGGAGATCCTCATGCGGCAGCCAGTCCGTGGCCTTGGCCGGTGCCCTTGTTCAACGGTGTAAAACCGACTAAGCCGGTCTTGCGGGATCACTTCGATCCGCTGTATCCCGACTTCAATACCGACTACCCTGATCAACTTCGCGCCGATGAATTTCTCAACGAATTTGGCGCGTATGTACGGGCGCGCGAGTCGAACCAAAGCCCGGAGTTTCAATTGCCGGCGTTTGTTCTCCTTTATCTTCCCGACGATCACACTGGAGGCACGCGCCCTGACAAGCCGCGTCCGGCGGCCTCTGTGGCCGATAACGATTTGGCGTTGGGCCGGGTGATCGACGCTGTTTCGCACAGCCCCTACTGGGCTGACACCGCCATCTTCATTCTCGAAGACGACGCGCAAAACGGTGCCGACCACGTTGACGCTCACCGCTCCATCGCGTTTGTGGTCAGCAAATATTCGCCCGGAAGCGACACCCAGCCGTACGTCGATCACCGCTTTTACACCACGGTGAATTTAATTCACACCATGGAAATGCTGCTTGGCCTTCCCCCCATGAATCAGAATGACGCCTATGCGCCGGTGATGGGGCCGATGTTTTCCGGAGCAGGGAAGCAGCCCGCATTTCAGATGGACGATCGCAACCTGAAAAGTGGCATGATCTACGAAACCAACAAGCGCGACACAAAGGGCGCGGCCGAATCTGCCATGATGGATTTTTCGCGCCCGGATGCCGCCGGCGCGGGCTTGAACACCGTGTTGTGGCGCGATGCGAAAGGCGATGCCCCCCTTCCCAGGTCGAAGCACGCCCTGTTTCCGGGCGAGGGCGATTAGAGTAGGCGAGTTCCTCGAGTAGAATCCCGTCTCTAAGATGTCTCTAATCATCGTCAATACTTCGCTTATCCCATATTCGAAGCCGAAAACTGTCCTACACAGCTCGGGGGGGGAATCTCGCCCCATTACCCAAATTCAAGAAGTCCCCGCCCTAAATGAAGTCCTTTCTCATCTTGCCGATAGGTTTTCTCATGAGCACGGTAAGGCCTGAACTGCGCACGCCCGTCATGATCGTTGTGGATGCTTCATGGCAAGATGCGCGCGGCGTTCTACAAACCGCAAAGGCGCGCATGGAGGACAAGTCCGCCGGCGGAGCCTGCCTACGGTTGAAGAGTGCCATTGCGCCAGGAACCAAGCTGAGAGTGCAGTGGAGATTCGAACAGTTCTCCGGCACGGTAAAGTACTGCCGCAGTGATGGGCGCGAGTTCTTGGCGGGAATCCAGCGCGATGCCGCGCAGAATGCGGCTGTGCTCAGCCGCGTACCGGAAGCGCCAGCGCCGGTTGAGGGCAAAGTAAACGTTCCCGGTGGCGAACCCCCGTATAACGACCGTCGAACTCCCGCACTTTTGCTCACGCCCTTAAAAATCGATACTCCGGCCACGCCGCAAGAGACAGAGGCGCGTGACATTACAGAGATGCGGCGAAAAGTCGAGCCTGATTTAACAATGCGGCGCTCTGTGCCTACGGTCGAAAGTCCGCGCCGAGTACCGTATGAAATCGATGGGCGAGCTCGCTTTCACATTCCGCAAGCACAAAAGTCGGAGGTTGACGGGCAGATTGAAATTCGCACAGAACTGCCAGCGAAGCTGAACAAACCCGGCAGCGAAAGGAAACCTATGGCACATAAATGGAGCAGCCTCATGCCTTGGCGCGAAAAGCAAGGCGATCCCAGTGCAAGCCTATCCAAGAACGATCAAGCCGCAACCGAGAAGGAGAGCATTGTCATGTCCCCAGCAAACCAACCGATGGAAAAAACATCAGCGCATGCACGAGAGGTCCCAACCTTCGAAGTCGAGCTCCTGGCCATGGAAGATATTTACCGCGCGGCGGGGATTCCCGGGCCTCGCAAGGGCTATAGCGTGAACAAGGTCGTCGAGATGCTCAATAGCGAACACATTCGCGGCTTATCGAAGGAGATGAAGCGGGCAGCGGTGCTGATGGCGCTGGATGCGGCGGGTGTTTCGATTGATCAGGTGCAGCGTGACGCGAAAGCACGCCAGGGCGCACTGGATGCCTACGAGGCTGAGCAGAAGAAGCTCGCCGAGGCGGATTGGACACGCAAAGCCGAAGAAATCGTTCAGATCCAGGCTGAAATGGAGAGCATCAAAGCGCACTACATGGCGCGCATCAAGCGCAATCAAGAAGCTGTGGCCCGCGACAAAGCTCGCTTCAGCAACTGGGTGGCTACAAAACAGCAGGAAGCCCAAAGCATGACCGAAGCCTTGGATCTATGTTTGAAATCGCAGCCCTCGCCACCCTCCGAACCCGTGAGCAGCCCCCCGTCTGCGGAGTTCAGCATGGCGGCCAGCGCAGGGTTGGCTGCGGCACCGATCTCCGGCAAGCCGCAGTAAGAACGCATATGATCGTAATCTGACGTTGACCTGGCAACCGGGCAGGCGGCGCAACTTGGCCTCCGCCGCCCATCGCTTTACACTAGAAACGTGAAGATTGCGCTGGGGCAGATCAATCCTACGGTCGGAGATTTCTCCGGCAACGCAGCTAAGCACATCGAATTTTCCCGCCGCGCGCAAGCGGCTGGCGCGAAATTAATCCTCTTTCCCGAGCTCTCCGTCTGCGGTTATCCCCCTAGAGATTTGGTCGAGCGCCCGTGGTTTGTTGCGCGCAATCGCGAAACCGCCGAGCAAATCGCCGCCGCCACGCCCGGCATCGCGGTAATCTGCGGCATCGTCACTCCTGCGGAATCCCAAACCGGCAAATCGGTGATGAATTCCGCCGCGCTATTGCGCGAGGGGAAAGTGGCCTTCGTGCAGTCGAAAATGCTGCTGCCCACCTACGACGTCTTCGACGAGATGCGCAATTTCGCACCAGCCAGAAAGCAGGAGTTGTTCTCCTTCAGCGGCAAGCAAGTTGCCCTCACCATCTGCGAGGATGCCTGGAACGACAAGCTGTTCTGGCCAAAGCGCCTCTACACAGTTGATCCCATCGAAGCGCTGATTCGCTCTGGCGGAAACTTCGTGCTGAATATTTCCGCATCGCCGTTCTGGATCGGCAAGCGCGAACTGCGGCGCGCTATGCTCGCCTCGATCGCTCGCCAGCACAAAGTTCCGGTCGCCATGGTGAATCAGGTGGGCGGCAATGACAGCCTCCTCTTTGATGGCTCCAGCATTGTTCTGAACCCGGAAGGCAAAATCGTCGCCCAGGGCAAATCGTTTGAAGAGGATCTGATCTTTTTCGAAACGCAAGAGAATGGAAGGGATGTAACTGGAGATTTTCACGACCAGGTAGAAGGCGAAGAAGCTAGTGTATATGCGGCTCTGGTTCTGGGTACGCGCGACTACATGCGCAAATGCGGATTTCAAAAAGCTATCATCGGCCTGAGCGGGGGAATCGATTCGGCTCTGACGGCGGTGATCGCATCGGACGCAGTAGGGGCGGAGAACGTGATCGGCGTGGGCATGCCGAGCGAATATTCTTCGCCCGGCTCGATTGACGACGCACGCGCCCTGGCCAACAATCTCGGTATTCGCTTCGAATTGCTGCCGATCAATTGCGCTTTCGACGCATACCGCAAGACCTTAAAGAATGTGTTCGCGGGCTATAAAGAAGACGTTACCGAGGAGAATATTCAATCGCGCGCCCGCGGCACCATGCTGATGGCGCTCTCCAACAAATTCGGCGCGATCGTACTTTCCACCGGTAACAAGAGCGAACTCGGCGTGGGCTACTGTACACTTTATGGGGACATGGTCGGCGGGCTGGCAGTCATTTCCGATGTGCCGAAAACGCTGGTCTATCGGCTGAGCCATTACGCGAATTCGCGGCGTCCGGTGATTCCACAGTCCACACTGGAGAAGCCGCCATCGGCGGAGTTGCGGCCTGGCCAGAAAGACAGTGACTCGCTGCCACCCTACGAGATTTTGGACGCGGTGCTCGAAGACTACGTGGAAGATGCCCACTGCGCCGAGCGCATTGCCCGCGAACACGGATTCGACATTGAAGTGGTGCGGCGTGTCCTGGGAATGGTAGACCGCGCCGAATACAAGCGTCAGCAAGCGGCTCCGGGAATTAAGATTTCTCCCAAAGCCTTCGGCTTTGGCCGTCGTTTTCCCATCGCGGCGAAGAGCGAGGTTTGAAAAAGTACGTTCCAGAATTCTGTGAATCCCGTTTTACTAACTGAGTTGAAAGGACACCAATGCGCAGTTCTGTCAATTTGATCTTTATTCTTTCGCTGGCTTGCATCCTGGCCGCGGCGCAAACCACCCCGGCCGCAAAGCCTGCCGAAAAAGCCGAGCCAGCAGCGACGGTTCTCCCCTCCGAAGCTATGGTCGATTCGTTCATGCAGCAGACCTTTGGCTACGAATCGCAGGTGAGTTGGAAGATTGCCAGCATCAAGCCTGCGCCGGTGCCGGGTTTGGCGCAGGTGGATGTGGTTTTGGCCACGCCGCAAGGGCAGCAGGCCAGCCGCTTTTACGTGACCGCGGATGGCGAACACGCGGTGATTGGCGACATCATCCCGTTCGGAGCGAAGCCGTTCGAGCCCGCGAAAAAAATTCTGGAGAAGGGAATTACGGGACCTTCGCGCGGACCGAAAAACGCCCCGGTCACCATTGTGGAGTTCGGCGATTTGCAGTGTCCGGCTTGCAAGGCGGCGCAGCCCGCAATCGAGAGCCTGATCGCCTCCGAACCGAATGCGCGTTTCGTCTTTCAGAATTTTCCGCTGGAGATGCACAACTGGGCGGCAAAGGGCGCAGCCTACGCCGACTGCGTGGCCCAGGCTTCCAACGACGCATTTTGGAAGTTCATTGCCAAAGTGTATGAAACGCAATCCGACATCACTGCCGAGAATGCTGACGCGAAGCTGACCGCGATTGCCGATGATGCTGGCGTGAAGGGCGCGGATATCGCGGCTTGCGCCGGCACTCCGGTGGCGAAAGCCCACGTGGATGCGTCGCTGGCGCTGGGAAAATCAGTGAACGTGACGGGCACGCCGACGTTGTTCATCAATGGCCGCAGCATTGGCAATGTGAGCCAGATTCCCGCCGCCAGCTTGAAAGGGTTGGTGGATTTCTCGGCGAAGCAAGGGAATTGAGAGGCAGGCTTCTGCGGTCGGGCTTCGGCTTTGCGGTGCCCGATCGCCCACTACTTCTCGCTTACCCAGATTTCATTCGTTGTATAGTCGCGGTTTGAGAGGACGTGCGGGGTTAGCATGATCAGCAACTCGTCGTCTTCTTTCATTCGATTATTATCAGAAAAGACGAAATTGAGGCCGGGAATCGCCGCGATTCCCGGGATTCCCGCGATTGAGCGCTCATCGTTCGTCGTAATTTCTCCCGCAATCACCGCAGGTTCGCCATCGCTCAGCCGAATGCTTCCGTGGTATTCCTCATTCGAGATTACAGGCACCCCGTTGGCGCTCTGCCCGGTCAGCGAGCGCACCTGAAGTTCCAGCGTCAGGCTCACTTCTCCATCGCCGTGAATCACGGGCTTGGCCTTCAGGCTCAGGCCAATATCCTCGTAGCTGACGGAAGGGAAGGGTGGAACGTAGCTCTGATTGCCCAGTACGGCGGAAATCTGCGGCGAGTTGTAAATGGGAGCATAAGACGCGTTCAGGATGGGATAGCGCTCGCCAATATGTAACGTCGCCTCGTTCCCCTGGCTCGTGCGCAACGTCACATGGCTCAGGCTGCGCGACCACGATTCATTGAGCGAAAGCGCCGCAGTAAGATGATCGAGACTAACGCCGGAGAACGTGAGGCCGCCGCCGAAGGTGGCTAGTGGCTGGCTGAAGATGGAATTCGCCTGGCTTTGCAATTGCGCCAAAATTCCTGAGAGCGCGGTATTTCCGGCCGCGTTGATGCCGCCGGAGGAAATCAGCTGGTTCACCAGGGAAGTAATGCTCTGCCCGCCCAGCCCCGCCAATGCCACCGCTGGAATGTTGTACATCGTAAAAGTATTCGGAACGTGCATTCCGATTTCGCGGGTAAAGCTGTGGTCGATCTCGTAGATTCGTATTTCCAGTGCAACCTGCGGGCGTTCGCCAGTGAGTTCGTGCAGCAGCTGGCTGCAGGCATGCAGCGTGGCTTGCGGCGCGCGCACTTCCAGCGTTCCGCCCTGGCCGGTGCTGATCTTTTGAAAGTCGCAGATGTTACGCAGCGACGTGACCATCTCAGTCGTTTCCTGCGGAGTGATCGACCCCGGCACCGAAAAAGTTTCCAGCGACATGCGGTCGAATTGCTTGTGATTTTCTGGGGTATTGGCCGCGATCAAAACCTGATGCGAATCGAGCGGTGTCCACATGGTTTTGCTCACCTGGCATGCCAAGTGTAGGGCGGTGAAGAAATCGATGTCGTCCACAAAAAACCGGACGTTCTTGGCGGCGACAGAATCGTCAAACTCGGCTTTCACTCCGTAAGCAGAAGCCAGTTCGGTAAACAACCCACGAACGTCGCCACGGTAGTGAAACGTGGAATGCTCTGGCTTGGGTTGCAACTCAACTTCGTTGGAGTCGGCCAGAGTTGCGGTGATTCCTTTGAGCTTTGCGGCCGCCGGGTCGCGCATGGCTTCGGCAAGACGCGCCTCCACATAGTCATTATCTGGATCGAGCTTGAGGGCGGCTCGATATTCGGCCGTGGCCAGTTGGAGCTGCGCGGCCTCCAGGAACGCATCGCCGCGCGAGGTATGTTGAAACACCAACGCTGCCTTCGTGACCTCGCGGGCCGAAAAAAACTTAGTATCTTGCGGAACCAGACGCGAAGCTTCATCAAATTGAGCGAACGCTTCTTCGATATGCTGGTGGCTTTGCATCTTCAAGCCGTGGGCGTAGGCGCTACGGGCTTCTTTTAGATCGTCCTTGGTAGGCGTGCAATTTACCCCGCCGGGCACGCCGTTTCCGCAGGAGATTGCGGGCGGCTCGACCGCCGCATCGGCGCCGGCGAAGGCCGGAACGGCCATCGCGCCCGCAAGCAAGCACACTTGGGCAATTGACCAAAGACGATTCATTGCGTCGATTTTAACCTGCCATCCGCTTTTCGAAGAGTGCTATTAGTGCCGGGTACCTTCGGTTCCAATGGACCAAGTACTGCCACCGAATGGCTTTGATGGAACGAGCATACTGAGAGTTCTTGCAGCGCGGTCAACTCAGCATCAACCGCTCAATATCGCGCGCCTTGCCGGTTTTCTCATCGCAGTCGATAATCACCGCGCACAGCCGGATGTCCCCCGTGGCGGGCTCGAAGCGCACCGGCATTCCGTTGAGGAATTTGTTCACCACCAGCTCTTTTTTCACGCCGATCACGCCGTCATACGGGCCCGTCATGCCGACATCCGTTACGTAGGCCGTGCCCTTAGGCAGGATGCGTTCATCCGCCGTGGGCACGTGAGTGTGCGTGCCGACCACTGCGGTCACGCGGCCGTCAAGATACCAGCCGAGTGAAATCTTTTCCGAAGTGGCTTCGGCGTGGAAGTCGACAAAAATAATCTTGGCGTCGATTTGTTTTAGAAGCTGGTCGGCCGTTCGGAAAGGATCGTCGTTCGAAGCCATGAATACGCGGCCTTGCAGGTTGATCACTGCATATGGGATCTTCGCCTTTTGTCCCTGGTACAGTCCCCAACCCGGCATATCCGAGGGATAGTTGGCCGGACGCAGAATCCGGCGCTGCGGGCCGTGGCCGTTGCCTTCGGCCATCTGAAAGTAATCCAGAATTTCGCGCTTATCCCAAACATGGTTGCCGGTGGTAATCACGTCGATATTCAGTTCGAAGAGCTCTTCCGCAAGCGCGGGAGTGATCCCGAAGCCAGCGGCGGAATTCTCGCCATTAGCAATGACCAAATCGATGGCTTGATCACGGACGATGCCGGGCAGCTTGTCCTTGACAATAGTGCGTCCAGGCCGCCCGAAGATGTCGCCAATGAAGAGAATCCGCATGGTAGCGCCGGCGTCTTACCGGCTTTAAGACGAAGTTCGATGGTACCACGCAGCGATTACGGGATTCCTACTGCACGAGTTCCGCCGTGCGCAGAAAGTCATAATTTCCAGCGGGATTCAACTGCAAATTGTGCACGCGCTTGTTGTGAACCAGAACATTATCGAGGTACCAGAGATTGAGGGAAGGAAGTTGTTCAGCGAGAATGGTCTGCAACTCAGCATAGAGCCTCTTGCGCACGGCTGGATCCACTTCGCGGCGAGCCTGGTCGATCAGCGCATCGACTTTAGGGTTTGAGTAATAGCCGCGATTCGCTCCATTCGGCGGAAACTTTGCCGAGTGAAACGCGTACTCAAAAATATCGGGATCCTCGTTTCCGCCGATCCAGCGCAGGCCGTACATCTGAAAAGCGCCGTGAGTAACGTCTGCAAAAAAAGTTGCAAATTCGAAGCTGCGAATATCGAGCGCGATTCCTACCTCGCGCAATTGTTGCTGCATCACAGCGACCATTAGCCGCGTGTTTTCGTCGGTGGAAGTCTTCATGGCGAGATGAAAGCGCACGCCGTTCACCGCCGGGTATCCCGCCGAGTCGAGCAACTGGCGCGCCTTTTCAGGATCGTGATCATACGCAGGCACAGCGCCGTTATAGGCCCAGCTTTGCGTGGGTAGAATGCTGCGAGCTGGCCGGGCTTCGCCGCGCCAGAGATATTCGATCATGGGCCCGCGATCCAGCGTGTACGCGATGGCCTGGCGTACGCGCACATCCTTCAGAATCGGATCGCGCACGTTGAATCCTAGGTAGGCGAGAACGGTACCCGGAGCGCGCTCGACCGCGATATCGGGTTCGCGCTGAAGCGTAAGGATAGTGTCAGGAGTGAGCGCGTTAATTTCCGCATCGGCGCTGCCCTTGCGCAACTCGAGGGCGCGAGTAGTCGCATCGGGCACAACGGCGAATCGCACCCGCTGCAGTTTTGCCTTCTCGCCCCAATAATGGTCGTTGCGTTCGAGGTCCACTGCTTTATCCGTCTCCTCGCTGATGAAGCGAAACGGCCCCGATCCCATCGGATGATCGGTGATCTCCTTGCCGCTTCCGTAAGGGACGATCCCAATCGCACCGTCCGAGAGATTCCACAGCAAAGTGGCTGAAGGTTCTTTCATGCGGAAGATGACTGTGAAGTCGTCAGGCGCTTCGATTCGGTCAACGAATCTATACACGGCAGCTTTGGGGCTGCGTACTTTGCCTTGCAGCAGGGAATCGAATGTCCACTTCACATCGCGGGAGGTGAGCGCGCGCCCGTCGTGAAACTTGACGCCGTGATGCAAATGAAAAACATAAGTCAGCGGATCGGGAATCTCCCACCTTTCGGCGAGACCCGGCGCCACGTCGAGATCATCGCCGCGTGAGAGCAGGTCATCGAAGATGAGATTGTCGATGCGCTCGGATTGCGCGTCCACCCCCACGCGCGGATCGAGGTTCGTTGGGCTCGATTCGATCAGCATGACCAACGTGTTGGGATCGGGCTTTTGCGAGCACGAGAGCAGAAAAAGCAGCAGCAGCGCGAGGCAGCCTGTTGCAAGACGCGGTCGCGCCATCAGCGGCATTCCTGGCACATCTGGTGGAGGCTGTTGACCGTTTTCCAGTTTCGAGTGGTGCTGACCACTGCCAACATCCGGCCAAGCGGCGCTTTCAATAATTTGCTTTCGCCTGCACCATTAGGCAGGTAAAGATAAATTTCTTTTCCCAGGCAGCGGCACTGCTCCGGTTCCGAAATCAGCGCATCCAACTTGCTCAACGCATCCGGCGCAGGTATGGCGGAGAGAAACATCACATGAAGTTTTTCCTTATCGATGCTCGTCGCCCCTACGAATGAATTGTTTTGAATCGCCCCGGCCATTTCTTGGGCGGTTCTTGTAACCACGGGCACCGCGAAGCCGAAATCGTCGAGCAGTCTCTTTTCAATTTTGTTCGATAACGCCGTCGTCGAAGTTCTTGCGCCTTTGTAGATCACATTCCCGCTCTGGATGAAAGTCTTCACCTGATCGAAACCCAATGCCTCAAACGATTCGCGAAGCGCATCCATCTTGATCCGCTTGTTGCCGCCGACGTTAATCCCGCGAAGCATCGAGACGTAGATTGCCACAGCCCACCATTCTTTTTATGGATATGAAATCTTACCAAGTACGGCGTCACGCTTGGCGCCGGTCGCTGAGGCAATGTTGGAAGGCTTCCTGTGCCATGTCTGACACGCAAGCAAGGCAAACGCAACAGCCTCTTTCGCCGCCGCTGGCAGGCCAAATTCGTCGGAAAGACGCAGCCTCAATCCAAGCGTGGTGAGTTCAGCGGTAAGCAATTTAAGAAGAGTCAAATTCCTGGCGCCACCGCCGGACACGATCAATTCCTGAAACCTCGCATCGCCGGCGATTTGTTTTCGGGCAAGCACATGCAACCGCACCGCCTCCGAAATCGACCTTGCCGTGAGCGCGGTCGCGGTCGCCACGATATCCTGCTTGCGCTCGCCTCGGCAGCCGCGCAAAAGGTCGTGGACGAACTGCTCGCCAAATTCTTCGCGCCCCGCGGTCTTGGGTGGCTTTTGCCGGAAAAATGCTCCGCGCAATATTTCTTGAATGATCTTGTCGAGCGGCTTGCCGCAGGCGGCGATCTTTCCACCGCGATCAAAAGGCAGGTGAAATAGCTTTTCGGTGACGGCGTCGATCACCATATTGCCGGGTCCCGTATCGAATGCAAATACATCCGCTGGAGGCGCGCCCGCTGGAATGGCAGTGAGATTGGCGATTCCGCCGATGTTCTGTACGATCTTGCCGACATGCGGATCGCGAAACATCATGTAGTCGAGGAAGGGAACCAGCGGCGCGCCCTTGCCTCCAGCGGCCATGTCGGCCGGACGAAAATCCGACACAACAGGAACTCCAACCCGTGCAGCGATGATGGCTCCTTCACCAGTTTGCCAAGTGGCAGCGACCTTGCGGCCGAGGAACGGCCGCGCCTCGCCCTGATGATAAAGTGTTTGACCGTGGCAGCCGGCCAACTGCACTTTGACCCCGAAGTTGCGTTGAGTGGCTAGGATCGCATCCGCATAAAGTTCGCCCAACAAAAAATTCAGCCGGGACAGGTCAGCCACGCTGGCCTGTCTGGCGTTCATGGCTGCGAGTACAGCGGAGCGCACTTTTTTGGGGTAAGGGTATTCGGCGTGTCCAAGTAAGTCGAACGCGGCGGCTGCCCTTGCGGGTGAGGCGCGTCGCCCGGGAATGCGCACCAGCGCGACATTAATGCCATCCGCGGAGGTGCCGCTCATCACCCCGGCCACAATGAGTTCTTTCTTTGTCATGCCCGCGGCCGCGGTTTCTGGTTGCGATCGATCCTTGCGCGGTCATCTGCGGCGCTAAGCAATTTCTCCAGCTGCACCTGCTCGCTAAACTCCCACAACCTGCGCGAAAGCTTTTCAACTGTAGCAGGTGATGGCTGCGCCGTCCGGCGGAGCACCTTGGCTGATTTCTTCTTAAATGCGAGCACGCGCCGTACAGATTCTTCAGCACGTCTAGAGAACTTCGGTTCGCGCTCCGCAGTCGCCACCAGTTGCTCATGCGCTTCTGCGATGTAGTCTTCGCGGTGGCAGACCAGGCACAAATCTCCGCCCGCGCGAACGAACTCGACCGCCGCCTCGCCAACAGGAGCAGCCGATAAAACTCCACCCATCTCAAGGTCGTCGGAGACAATCAAATTGCGGTAGGCGATGCGCTTGCGCAGGATATCGGTAATCCAGATTTTCGAGAGCGACGCCGGGGTGCGATCTTTCGTCACGGAAGGATAGGCGGCGTGAGAAACCATCACCATCGGCATTTGCGTACGTAGCATCCGGTAGGGAAGCATATCTTCCGTCCAAAGCTTTTTCAGAGGCTTTTCCATTACAGGCAGATCGTGATGGCTGTCGAGCTTGCCTTCGCCCAGTCCAGGAAAGTGCTTACCGCAGCCCAACACGCCTGCGCTACGCAATCCGGCAAGAAACTCGCGGGCATAGGCAGCCGCTTCGCGAGGATCCGCGGAGACCGTCCGCGAAGTCATTACGGAGCGCGAAGCTTCGAAGGCGAGATCGAGCACAGGCGCGAAATCAACATTGAATCCTAGAGCGCGGCAATTCTTCCCAATCGTTTCGCCGTGTTGGCGGAAAAGTTTGCGATCGTTCGTCGCGAATACATCCGCCGGCGCCGGCGCAGGGCCCAGCAGGTCGCGGAATCGATCGACGGTGCCGCCTTCGAGATCGACACAAGTAAAAACTGGGGTCCTAACGCACTTCTGGCAATCGCGCAGCAAGCGCCAGGTTTGGCCGGCGTTCTTGATGTTGCGCGCGAAAAGAATCACTCCCGCAGGCTGAATCCGCATCAGCAGGGAACTGAGGCGCGCCGTCATCTGGCTGCCGTCGAAGCCGACGATAAGAAGCTGGCCGATTCCTTCCGTACGATTCTTTCTTTGAGCAGACATTCGATGCAAGTTACGAGCTTTCCAAACGATCCTTCCAGCCACATGCCGTGCTTGCCGAATTAAATTTCTTTCTTCAACTCCGCCAGCAAATTCAGCGCCTCCAGTGGCGTCAGGCGGTTCAAGTCCACTTCGCGCAGCCTATCGAGTACGGGCTGCGACAAAGGCGTAAAAATGGTTAACTGCCTGGGCGCAGGCGTGGCGCCAGGCGAAAGATGGCCGGTAAGCTCGCGCTCGGCCGACTCGTGTTCCGCTAGCACCTCGCGCGCCCGAGCGATCACTTCATTGGGCAAGCCCGCCAGTTTGGCGACTTCAATGCCATAGCTGCGGTCGGCCGCTCCGGGTTCGACCTTGCGCAGGAAGGCGATGCCGCCGCCGGTTTCCTTCACCGAGACATGATAGTTCTTCACTCCCGAAAGCTGCTCCGCCAATTCCGTAAGCTCAAAATAATGAGTGGCAAATAAAGTTTTCGCGCGCACGCGGGCGTGCAGGTATTCGATGGCAGCCCAAGCGATGGCAAGGCCATCGTAGGTTGAAGTCCCGCGGCCCACTTCGTCGAGCAATATCAGCGAGCGCGGAGTTGCCGTGTGCAAAATCGCTGCGGTTTCGGTCATCTCGACCATGAAGGTCGATCGTCCACGCGCAAGATTGTCGCTGGCGCCGATGCGGGTAAAAACGCGATCGACCACGCTCAGCCGCGCCGAGCGGGCCGGCACGAACGATCCCATCTGCGCGAGAATCACGATCAACGCCGTCTGCCGCAAGTAGGTCGACTTGCCGCCCATGTTCGGCCCGGTAAGAAGCAGAATGGTGTGCGTGGTCGAATTCAAATAAAGATCGTTGGGAACGAAGCGCTCGCTGCCCCCGGCCATCTCTTGCTGTTCGATCACAGGATGGCGCCCTTCGATAATTTCGAGGTCGCCACCGGTCGCCAGTTGCGAACCGGATTGCGGCGACAATTCATTCGACGATTCGATAAATTGTGGCCGGCAGTAATTTCTCAGCGCCGCGATGTGAGCAAGGGAAGCCAAAACATCTACTTCGGCCAGTGCGAGCGCGGTTTGCCGGATTCTTTTGGCCTCGGATGCAATTGCCGTTCGCAGCTCGGTAAACAACCTCCGCTCGATCTCGACAATCTTTTCCTGAGCGTCGAGAATCTTGGCTTCGTACTCTTTCAGTTCCGGCGTAGTAAATCGCTCGGCTCCGACCAGCGTTTGCTTGCGTTCGTAATCCTGTGGAACGAGATGCAGGTTGGGTTTTGAAACTTCAATGTAGTATCCGAAGATCGAATTGAATTTGACCTTCAGCGAAGCGATGCCGGTGCGTCCGCGCTCGCGCTGTTCGATCTGGGCGAGAACCTGTTTGCTGTTACGCGATAGCTCGCGCAGTTCGTCGAGATCGTGGTCGATATTCGAGGCAATCACGCCGCCATCGGCAAAGCTGAGCGGCGGCTCCGGCACGATCGTTTTCCCAATCCGATCACGCAGATCGGCAAGTTCGTCGAGTGACGCGTCAAGTATTTTTAGCCGATCAGCACTTAATCGTTTCGCAGCGCTCTTGATCGCGGGAATCTTCGCCAAAGACGCGGCCAGTGCCAGCACATCGCGCGGATTCGCCGTTTCCAACGTTACGCGGCTCAACAGGCGCTCGAGATCGAGCACGCCATCAAGCGCCCGGCGCAGCTCTTCGCGAGCGATTGTCTCTTTCACTCCCGCTTCGACCGCGTCGAGCCGGGCATTGATTTCAGTGAGGTCGAGCGACGGGCGCAGCAACCATGCTCGCAAAAGGCGCTTGCCCATGGGTGTAACCGCTGCATCGATCGAGCGAAATAAAGTCAGCCCCGCATCTGCCCCTGCGAAAAGAGGCTCGATTAATTCCAGATTGCGGACGGTGACGGCATCGAGCACCAGACAGTTTTGCCGTTCGTACCAGCCGATGCGGTCGACGTGGTCGAGCGATCCGCGTTGCGTCGAGCGCACGTAGTAAAGAATCGCCCCCGCTGCGGCCGCTGCGGCGGTGCGGCCTGCCAGACCAAAGCCTTCGAGCGATAGCACTCCAAAGTGATTTTCAAGCAGGGGAATCGAGTGGTCAGGAGCGAAGACCCAGTCGTCCAGCGGCGTCTCAGTGCAGGTCGCACCCGACGCGCGCGGTTGCGGAGTTTGGCTTCGGTTGGCTTTGGCATCGAACAGCGGCGCGGCCGAACCGTAGAGAAGTTCTTTCGGACGGAGTTGCTCCAGTTCCTCTTGCACGCGGCGAAGAGCATTTTCGCCGGAAAACTCCGTTGCACGGAATTCCCCCGTGGAAAGATCGAGGGCGGCGAAGCCGACTCGTTCTCCAACTTGCGCGAGCGCTGCCAAAAAATTATTTTCATCCGAGCCGAGCGACGAATCGGCGGCTGTCCCGGGCGTGACCACGCGAGTCACCTCGCGCCGCACCAGCTTCTTGGCCAGTTTTGCGTCTTCCATCTGTTCACAGATCGCCACCTTGAAGCCTTTGCGGATCAGTTTGCCAATGTAGCCTTCGGCGGCGTGGTGCGGAACGCCGCACATCGGCACCGCAATCCCTTTCTCTTTGTTGCGCGAGGTGAGCGTGATCTGCAGCTCTTTCGACGCCACGATCGCGTCATCGAAAAATAGTTCATAGAAATCCCCGAGTCGAAAAAAAAGCAGCGCGGTCGGATGCTCTTTTTTCACGGCGGCATATTGCCGCATCAGCGGAGTGGATGGCTCGGTCATTAACTGTCAGGAAAAGAGGGCTTGGCGCGGATTATAACAAAGGCGTGCCCCGATTCTTGGTGCGGCGAATCACGGCGCGATGTGGAAATGACAGTTGACGCGGCTTCTCCCACAGTGTTTACCTTACACATGGAACTCCGCAAAGATCCGATTACGCGCTCGTGGGTGATGACGGGAGACGATCCCGCCGAAAGCGGGCTGCGTACTGACCTTCCCTGCCGGTTTTGCCCGGATTCTACCGTCGCTACACAGGTCATCTCGGCTGTGCCCAACCCGTCCGCATGGTCGGCGCGCTCCATGGTGCATCCCACGCCGCTCTACCACATTGAAGGCGAGCCTGGCCGGCGTGGAGACGGCATCTACGACCGTATGAGTTCCGTCGGCGCGCACGAAGTTCTGGTGGAAAATCCTCGGCACGACCGCCAGCTTTGGAGCGCCAGTGACGACGAGATTGGCCAGTTCCTGCGCCTCGCCGCCGAGCGCATTCTCGATCTCAAGCGCGACTCGCGAATCAAGTACGTCAGCCTCTTCAAAGACTACGGGCCGAACGCCGGTCAGGAATTCAGCCATCCTACCTCTCAGATTACGGCCACCACGTTCGTGCCGCGCCGGGTGTTATACGAGTTGCGTGCCGGACGGGAATATTTCCAGTCGAAAGAGCGCTGCGTATTTTGCGACATTCTCACGCAGGAAGAACGCCAAGCCTCGCGGGTAATCGAGGCTCGTGGCGATTACGTTGCGGTGGGGCCATACGCGCCGCGCGTGCCCTACGAAATCTGGATTATGCCGCGCAACCACGAAGCGTCCTTCGAGCGCACCGGACTGTCGAAGCCGGGACTGCGGACTAATCTTGCGGCGCTCTTGCGCCGAACTTTGCAGCGAGTGAGGACCGTGACCGAAGGTTTTCATCTGGTGCTGCACACTTCTCCGAACAGCCTTCATCCTTCGAAAACCCTCGGCTACTGGAAAACCATCGACGACGATTACCACTGGCACATCGAAATCATGCCGGTAATTTCGGCGAAGGCACGATCCTACACTTTTAAGGAAGTGTATTATTCACCCGTTAGTTCTGAGACGGCGGTGAAGCAGTTGCGAGAGGCAAAGATTGATGGCTAACAACGTCGTCGAATCACCATGCTACGGTCTGCCTCCGGTGCGGCGCAGCAGTCGGCTGACTTCGGTGTTGTTGTGGGCTTGGGCCCAGGTGAGCGCGGTGTAGCCGTTACGGCTTCGCAGGTTTACGTCCGCTCCTGACCCGAGCAACGCTTTTACCACTTCCACGTCCGTCTTAGGGTTTTGGCACGCCAGGATCAGAGCCGTTTGCCCGCTTTGATCGAGAGCGTTCACATTGCTCGCTTTTGCCGCAGCCAGCCACTGCCGTACCGCTTTCAGGTCTTCTTTCGCGGCGGCCCGCATCAAATCGGTTTCATCGGGATCTTCAAGCGTTTCCCCGCCGCTTCCCAGCGCGATGGGCCATGCCATCGGAATGATTCTGACCACCTTCACGCCGATACTCCCATTCATCTTCTGCCAATCGTTGAGCTTGAAATAACCCAGCAACAGCGGCTGAATCTCGGCGCCTACGGCCCGTTTCCATAACGGACTGCCCGCTTCCTGCCAGGAACCCGCGGCATCGTCCCACACCTGCAAGCGAAACACTTCGAAGCCGTCCGCAACGTTCCACTCAAAATAAGCTTCGACGGTGCGAGTCAATCCCTCTGAAATGCCCCATACCACGACGCCGCAAACCAGCAAAATCGCAACCACGTATGGCCAAGGCCTGCGGTTGGCTAAACGAGACACAATGGCCGCCACCAGCGCAATTGCAGCCAACGTTCCACCCATCAGCCCAGCAGCCATGAGCGCGTCGGCAGCGGCGTTCCACCAATGCACACGCCAATCCAGAAAGCCGGTTTCATCAAAATGCCAAAAGGGATTGAGATGGAGCAATACAAGGCCAGCAAGGAATAGCATCACGCCGCCCTCTAGGATGGTGATTACCCAGCTAGTGCGGCGGTTATATTTGATCGGAGGTGGCGCTTGAACAGGCATCGAATCTCTACTAGCAAAAAAAAGAATAGAAGCTCCAAGGTTGGGGGACTATAGACTGGCACAGCGGGAGTCCGACGGCAAGAGTGAAATAAAGCAAGAGTGAAATAAAGAAGGGGCGCTCCGATTATGAGGCGCCCATCACTTTCGCGCCGGGAAAGGGGTTGCGCTCGCGCAGAAGCCCCTCCACAGCCGTGACTTGAAGGGGCTGGGAAAAAAGAAATCCTTGTCCTAGATCGCACCCCAGCTCAAGCAGGCGCTCGAACTGTTTTTGGGACTCAATGCCTTCCGCGATCACTTTCAGTTTCAGCCGGTGTGCTAACAAGGTGATCAACTCCAAAATGTCGCTGGCGCCGCGATCGAGCAGCATTGCATTAACCAGCGAGCGGTCGATCTTCAATGCTTCCAGCGGAAGTTGGCTCAGGGCGATCAATGACGAATTCCCAGTCCCAAAGTCATCCAGAATTACCCCGACGCGGCGCTGCCGCAGATTTGAAAGCACAGCCGCGGTCAGCTTGGGATCGGCTGCTGCTGTCGCCTCCGTCGTCTCCAGCCGGAGCTGGGATGGATCGATCCCAGTGTCGTGGAGGGTCTTCTCCAGATCGCTGATAAAACGTTCGTCGGACCATTGCCGGGCCGAGACGTTCACACTTATCGTCATCGGCCGGTGTGCCGGATTTGCTATCGTCCATGCCTTTATCTGCTTACAGACTTCGAGCATCATCCATTGCCCGGTGGAGACCAGCAGGCCGGTATTTTCGGCAGTTGCGACGAACTTGTAAGGAGAGATCAGGCCATGTGTAGGGTGTTGCCAGCGAAGCAGGGCTTCAAAGCCGGCAATTTGCTTGGACTTCAAATGCACGATGGGCTGGTAATAGATGCGAAACTGGCGCTGCGCAATCGCCTGCCGAAGTTCCGCCTCCAGTTTCAGCTGATTGACCGCGCGGGTGTGCATGGCCTCATCAAACATCTCGCACCGGGAGCCTCGCAATGCCTTGGCGCGCCGCATGGCTACATCGGCTTCTTGCAACAATTCTTCGGCACGGGTGTGCGCGGCTGTACTTAAAGCGATTCCCACGCTGGCCGAGGCGCGCACTTCGTGACCCTCCCAGTGGAAAGGCTCCGCGACTGCGGATAGGATGCGCTGCCCCGCCCGCATGGCATCGCTGGAATCGGTGACTCCTTCGAGCAGGATGGTGAATTCGTCTCCGCCCATGCGGGAAAGGACCGCATGGCTCGCGACTAAATCCTCGTGGGCCCGCGATACCGTGTCCTCATCTCTCAGGCACGCTCCCAGGCGGCGGCCCATCTCGAGGATTACCTGGTCTCCTACTGCCGGTCCAAGGGTGTCGTTGAATACTTTGAAGCCGTCCAGGTCGACGAATAAGACCGCGTACTGGCTCTCAGGGCTGCGCTGCGCACGATCAAACAGATGTTGTAGGCGGTCGAGGAATAGGCGCCGGTTGGGCAAGCCCGTCAAAGTATCGTGAAGGGAATTGTGCTCGGCTTGTTCCTCGGCTTTCTTGCGCTCGGTGATGTCTCGATTCACAATCACCAGCTTTGAGACTTCGCCTTTTTCGTCCCGAATGGTGCTGGCGATGGATTCGAGCACGCGCCACTTGCCGTCCTTGTGACGGACACGGTAGTCGAGCTTTCTCCCGACTCCGGTGCTGCGGGCTTCGCGCGCAGCTTCCAGCACCTTGAAGCGATCGTCGGGATGGATCTGCTCAAAGGCCGAGGTTTCCCCAAGTTCGCCCGCGGAATAACCCAGGATTCGCTTATAAGCGGGGCTGTTGTAGAGCCTGTTCCCCTTGACGTCGACCAGTGCGATCATATCGGCCGCGTTTTCAGTCACGATTTGAAACAGCTCTTCCCGTTTCTTCGAGTCGCGACGAACCCAATAAATGCGCAGCTGCTGGCCAAGCGCCAAGGTGCCCAGCGCGCCCAGAGCGATCCAATTCCATTGCGGCATATTTGCTGGGAGATCTCATCTCCCAAGACTATATCGGCAGTTTCTGCCAGCAGATTTATCCCCCGGTACGACTCAGATTCAGACCTTCGTGCTGGCCCCCCGCCGCGTCAGCAGTCTGTTGGTTGTTGATTCTGTTGAGAAAGTCACATCTTAGGACAAACTATCAGCGAACGTTCATAATGTCGGCATGACCGTACGGCGCATGAAGACCTACACCGGGTCTCAGGGATTTGTGTATCAATACTATTTCGTCGGTCAGCGTCCCGCGCTGCCGGACGACCCCGAGGCGCCGGCGACAGAGTTTGTCTTTGATGTGACTTCCGACCGGAAATTAACCTACGCCGTAAGCGTCTTTCTCGCGGGGAAAGCGGTGACCGCATGGAGCGGGGCGCACGGGCGTCCGCTGACCGAAGCGGAACAGTATGCAGCCGCCAAACTTCGACTGTTTCGAGCTTTCGACGAACTCGAAGATATGAAAACACACGGACGGCGCCTGGGACTCGACGCCCCTGTCCTCGATGAGTTGCTCGCAGGCTTAGGCATCCAATAGCCGATTGTGATCCGGATCACATCCACGCGTGACCATTGCTGTTTCTCCCTGCCCGCTCCCTGTGGAGAATATAATCTGTGGAAAGGAACGGGGTTCGTGGGGTGTTGAAAGTGCACGGGCAGGCAGCCCTGCGCTTGCTTTAAATTCAACGGACTCTGATACTTACCTAATCTATGTCCTTGCTTTGGCTACGCTTCGCCCTGGCTTGCTATTTGGTGGGGCTGATCTACGCGTTCTTCGCGCTCAGCCGCACCAGCGAGCTTTTTAGCCGCATCGCGCTGCACGCCGCCAGCCTGGGCATGGTCTTCCACTTCGTCTCTCTGGTTGAACTTTTTCTCTCCGGACACGTGGCCTGGGCCTCAGTGCATAACAGTGAGTCGTTGCTGGCATTCTTGTCGATGACGTTTTTCATGATCGTCTACGCCATCTACCAAACCACTTCGCCCGGAGTTGTTGTATTTCCGATTGTGTTCTTTCTGACTTTTGTGGCCGCCGTGGATGAGCAGCCTGTTTTGCTGACGGGCTTCGTCCAACACAAAGGATGGCTGATCGCGCACATCATTTTGATTTTTACCGGCTACGCCGCTCTGGTGCTCAGTTTCGGCGCCAGCCTGCTCTATCTTTTACAGGAGCGAAGATTGAAGGCCAAGAAGCCGAGCAGCCTGATTTCCTTCTTGCCGGCACTCGAAGTGATCGATCAGATCGGCTACCGCTCGTTGCTGCTTGGCTTTCCCTTCATGACCCTCGGCCTGATTACTGGGTCGGTGGTGGCGATGTCGGCATATGGCCATGTGGATTTTGCCGATCCTAAGATTTTGCTTTCCATCCTGATGTGGGCCGTGTACATGATCATGGTCTTCACGCGCTGGAACTCAGGATGGCGTGGCCGCCGCGCCGCGGTGCTGGCGACGGTTGCATTCGTCGCGGCCATCGTAGCATGGGCGGCAAATTACTTCTCAACGATTCATAGGTTTGCCGCTTCATGAGATATCAGCTCATTGGCGTGAATCATAAAAGCGCTCCGCTCGAAGTACGCGAGCGCCTGGCGATTCCCGAAAAGAATCTGCCGGATTGTTGTCGCGATCTCACGGCTCATCCCGGAATTGAAGAAGGAATGATTATCTCCACATGCAATCGGGTGGAAATGATCACGCATACCAGCAACGGATCGGCGGATCTGCGCGGCTTTCTGCATGATCACTTTCATCTGACCGCGGCTGAGCTCGACCCCCACCTGTATGAGTTCCGGGAAAAAGATGCGGTGCGGCATGTCTTTCGCGTAGCTTCGAGCCTGGATTCCATGGTTGTGGGCGAGGCGCAGATTCTTGGCCAGGTGAAAGAAGCCTACGCAACCGCACGGGCTGTCGGCTCAGTGCGGGGACAGCTCGACCAACTCTTCACCCGCGCCTTCGCCGTCGCCAAGCGCGTGCGCAGCGAAACTGCGGTGGGATCGTCGTCGGTTTCGATCGCCTCAGTCGCGGTGGAGCTGGCAAAGAAAATTTTCGGCTCGCTGCAAGGCAAGAATGTTTTTATCGTCGGCGCAGGAAAGATGAGCGAACTCGCCGCCCGCCACTTGATGGCGCACGGCTGCGCGTCAATCTTTGTCGCGAACCGCACGTATGAACGCGCCATCGGGTTGGCGCAACGGTTCAATGGGCAGGCGATCAAGTTTGAAGATCTCTATAACTCTTGCGACAAGGCCGATATCGTCATCACATCGACCGGAGCACCCCACGCCATTTTCCGCCGCGAGCACGGCGAACAATTTCTCGCCCGCCGCAAGAACAAGCCGATGTTCTTCATCGACATCGCCGTGCCCCGCGACGTTTCGCCGGAGATGGCCAAGCTCGACGGCATCTTTGCCTACGACATCGACGACCTGCAGCAGGCCGTCAGCAGCCACGTCGCCGACCGTCACAAAGAAGCCGAACTCGCCGAAGCCATCATCACTAGCGAGGTCGAACGCTTCGAAGCTCGGCTGCACACGCTCGACGTGGTGCCCACGATCGTGAGTTTGCAGGATCATCTGGAA
>Ga0182024_10004466_pt1 | contig 32151 bp, 29 predicted proteins | sample P32metaG_FD_120480 | JGI IMG/M metagenome (GOLD analysis project Ga0182024, IMG submission 120480) | Permafrost microbial communities from Stordalen Mire, Sweden - P3-2 metaG (Illumina Assembly) | ecosystem: Environmental > Terrestrial > Soil > Wetlands > Permafrost | place: Sweden: Stordalen...
AATGTCGCCTACGGACCGCGCATTCACGGGCTTGCACGCGGCAGCGCGGATCTCGACGATATCGTGTGCACGAGCCTGCGCCGCGCCGGGCTCTGGAATGAAGTGAAGGATCGCCTGAGCCGGCCCGGCACAAGCCTCTCGGGCGGGCAGCAGCAGCGCTTGTGTATTGCGCGCACCATCGCCGTGCAGCCGGAAGTGATTCTGATGGACGAGCCATGTTCGGCGCTCGATCCGGTGGCCACGGCCCGGATCGAAGATCTGATCGACGAGCTGCGCGCGAGCTACACGATCGTGATCGTGACGCACTCCATGCAGCAGGCTGCGCGTGTATCGCAGCGAACGGCCTACTTTCATCTGGGCGAGCTCATTGAAGTCGGCGAGACCAATCGCGTGTTTACCAATCCCCGTCAAAAGCTCACCGAGGATTATATTTCGGGTCGCTTCGGATAAGGCTGCTCAAAGAGCCAATCGAGCGGATATCGGCCACTTGCGGTCACATTCATCAGTCGAGCAGAGTGAGATCGACGACTGACCTATATCGCACCATTTTAATGTGGTGTTCAGCGCGCTTTAATCTACGTCGAATAAGATGTAAATGAGCGAGATCGCGCGCGTGTTTTACGCGCGCTTGCACGGCATTCATGCGGTGAAGTATTGCGGCCGCACGCGCAAAGTTCTGGATCATCGAAGCGACCGACGCCTGCGGCGGTATAACGTATTTATTGCGGCGGACTTGTTCGCCAGCCAGGAGTCCCATTGAACGCACTCACAGGAGAATCGACGGCGTCATGGCTCAACCTGGACAGCTCATTTCTGGGGGGCGGCGCACCTCTTTTGCGCGACGGTTGCACTGTGTTTTGGGGCGTGTGTAACGAAGCTACCCCGCACACCGGCCGCACGCGTGGCAGATAGGGTCATTGCGACGCACGTCAAAGAAGCGCTCCTGCGCGCTCCGTATCTCTACGCGAAGCACGGCGACGTCGAAGTTGATCGCGGCGTCGTGCATCTCGACGGGATGATCTGGGCCAACGATGATTTTCGCGATACAAGGCTTATCGCGAAATCGGTGCCGGGCGTGATCGACGTGGTGCCTGGTCTTGATCTGGAGCGCGGTGGTCGCCGTTAATAACCTCTGCCGCCAGGGCCGAACTTCTGCGCTGAGGGTCCCGCTAGTGCATTCGACCGACGACGCGCGCACGACCGACTCCGGAGGGTGGACGTTGCCGTGGGGTCTAGGATCGACAGGACACCCGATCTCAATCATCGTGCCACTGCCCCCTTGAACGTTGCATTTCTTGTTTGAATGGGCAGATGCTGGCGGTCAGGACGAGTAAGGTCGCCTGGCCCACGCGAATCCGCTCGGCGATGGCGGATCGGGACTTACCCCTGATTTCGGGCACGAGGACCATCGTGTCGCGGACGCGCAGCACGGTTGTGGTTCGCAACGTTTCGGCTCGGATTTGCCTGAGAGACCCCGTGAGGAAACCTGCGGGAGAGATTTTGATGTCGTGAGCGTTTTTGAAGGCTTAAGCGCGACTTGGTGACTAGACTTGAATGAGCCGCAAGAAACCGCTGACAAAATCCCTGCAACGCTCACGCGCCCAGGCGCCGCGGGCTTTTGGCTCGCGGTACTGCTGACGGGTATCGGGGCCGGCATCGCCGCGGCTACAGCATCTGGTGTGGCCTGGTCCTGATCTACTTGACGCCGCGGCGCGCGCCGGGGCTTGGCGGCATATCTGTATTTTGTTGGGGGCAGGTCTTCTGACGGGCGGGGGTCAGATTGTCCTTCATCGTCTGACGGGCGGCAACGGCATTGATATCACCGAGGCCATATCGCGTTTCGCCGGGCGATTGCCTGCTCGACGTACTCTCGGCAGTGCCTTGCTGTCGGTCCTCCTCGTCGGCATGGGTGCTTCGCTAGGCCGCGAGGGTGCGCCTAAGCAGGCCGGGGCTGTGATCGCGAATTCCCTCTCGGACCGGGCACGCCTGTCTGACGAGCAACGCAAGCTTCTGGTGGCGTGTGGCGCCGGGGCAGGTATGGCGGCGGCCTATGGCGTACCCCTGGGAGGCGCGCTATTCGCTGTCGAGGTGCTTCGCGGAGTGCTGGCGCTACGACTGGTCCTGCCCGCGCTACTGGCCTCGGCCATCGCCACCGCAGTCTCATGGCTCGTGCTACCCAACGCCCCACGTACCTAATTCCTGCTTACACCACCTCTCCATCAATTGTCGTCTGGGCACTGCTGGCGGGGCCGGTCGCGGGTCTCGTTTCGGTGGGTTACGTGTGGATGATTGCCTGGGCGGACCGCAATAAGCCGAAGGGCTGGCGTAGGCTGGTCGCACCGGTATTGGCGTTGGGACTGCTCGGCATCGTTTCGATTGAATTCCCGCAGGTGCTTGGCAACGGCAAGGATATCGCCCAGTTGGCGTTTACGAACCAGGTTACGCCCCTACTGCTGTTGACCCTTCTTTTCCTCAAACCTGCAGCCACTGTCATGTGTCTCGGCAGCGGCGTCCCGGGCGGATTGTTCACTCCGTCGCTTGCGTTGGGCGCGTTGCTCGGGGGCGTTTTAGGGCATGCCTGGGGTTGGCTTTGGCCGGGCGTGCCGCCGGGCCTGTTCGCCGTGGTCGGTGCGGCAGCGGTATTGGCGGCCACCACCCATGGACCTATTTCGGCGGTGCTGCTGACGTTGGAACTGACTGGCCGGGATCGATCTTTCATATTGCCGCTACTGTTGGCGGTTGTCACCGCCACTCTAGTCGCGCGCACGCTCGACCGCCGTTCGATCTATGACGCCCGCTTCACCGACAAAGAAGTGGAAAACATGCAGCAGGCGCGGGCACCCTCGCCGTCGTAAATAGTTCGTGCGGCTCCTTTTGCCCCGTTTCCACAGACACGCCGTGATGCCAACTGGACACCGGTCCGCGTGGGTGCTGAGTGGCCGCTCGACCGAAATTGTGGCGCGGGTTGAGCAGAGACGGATGATCTACCAGCACATGCTGACCTGGATCAGCAGCATGGTCAGCCGGACGATCCTGAAGGCGGCCCTTGTGGCTGTAGCGTTCGTTGCGGTGGGCAAGTTTGTCGCTTTCTCCTTTGCGATGCTGGCCTCGGCGCGTTTACGTCAAACCGCGCGCATAGCCAAGCGCGGTAATAGAACTTGCCGAGATTTGCGAAGCGGCCGCTCGAGTACCGAGAGATTGCAACAGGAGGTCGCGTTCTTTGCGTCTCAAAACTAGTGGCGTCTGTGCTGCGCTGCAATCGCCAGCCGACGTGGCTTCGGTAGTCGCTCTGCCGCGGAACAAATTCCCTTACCAAGCATCTAAAACGCTCATTCACATTCAAATGAGTGTGCGAGTGCGACCTAAATGAGGCGGCCCAAACGACGTTATGTGTTGGCTCTCGCCGTCATCCTGACAGGCACTCTTCCCGCATGTGCGGTGTACAGGAAATGCGGATTCGCCGGTTGCCCCGGCGACGCGAAGATCACAGCCGAGGTACGGGCGCAGTTCCGTCGACACCCGGCGTTGGAGCCCCCCAATCTACTCCACGTGCAGACTCTGGATCATGTGGTATATCTGACAGGTCAGGTCGACACGGAGTTAGAGCGTTCCATGGCGCAGTCCGTCGCCCTCGAAGTTATGGGGGTGGCGCGGGTCGTGAACTCGATCAACTTTAGCTATGAGGGCCGATAAGCGGGATCAGCTCCGCCTGCTCGTGGGCCCGGTCGGTCCGAATTGACCCGCTCGAGACCTATGGCGTCGATGAATCGAGCGAACGGCGACGCGCGGTCGAACCCGCGCGGGCAGCGAACACGAGACCGATCCGCTGACTCTCGTGCCATGCGATCTACCGGCTGGTACCGGTGGCACCACCGCGCAGGAGATCCATATCCGCGTTCACGGCATTCACGCCGGGGATCGACGCGGCGTCGTTCCGAGCCAGTAGGTACTCCTGGTTCGTCCAAACAAATCCTCCAAGCTGAACCACAGCTCGATCGACCGTGACGTCGATGTGTCGCGCATAAATATTTGGATCGGCGAGAAGCACGGACTCTACCTGTGCAGCAATGGCTGCATCGGCGCTGCGCGCGGCCGGAGTCCTGCGCGGTAGCGTGGAACACACAACGACACAGTACGCGGCTACTAGGGCCATCACTGCCAGTAGCGCGCCGTTCCGAATTGAGCTTCGCTGCTCCCTCACCGGAAACCTCCTGGAACGTCCGTGGCGGGTATACAACCAGCAATCCTTATAAGAGTTCCCGTGAAGGGCATCGATCCACCAAGGAAGGATCGATTGGCGGGATTCTCACAACGAAGCAACAGGATTGCGACTCGCAAATGCGTTGCGCCTCACTTTTTCGTGCTAGGAGGGTGGTGTCGTGAGGCATTCTGAGCGGAAATTAATTTGAGGTTTAAGCCCCTTTAATCTCCGGGGTGTAGATTGCGGTGCACTGGAGGGCTGCATGCGCCTACTGCTGATTGAGGATGAGCAAAAGGTTGCTGATGTCATCGTCCGTGGGCTGCGCGCGGAGCGCTTCGCCGTCGACGTAGCCCACGACGGAATCACCGGATGGCAGATGGCGTCCACTGTTGAGTACGACCTCATCATTCTGGATCTGATGTTGCCGGGTCTCAGCGGCACCGAAGTGTTGAAGCGGCTGCAACGCGCGGGCAGCAGCGCGGCGGTGCTGGTACTGACAGCGCGCGATTCCATCGGCGACAAGGTCACGCAATTCGAGGCTGGAGCAGACGACTACCTGACGAAGCCTTTTGCTTACGCCGAGCTCATCGTTCGCATCAAGGCGCTGCTGCGCCGCCCCCCGACGAGTCACACCTATACAGTGCGCGTCGGGGACCTGGAGCTCGATCGGCTTACGCAAAAGGTACGGCGGGCCGGCAGGCGCATTGATCTCACGGCCAAGGAATATGCTCTCCTTGAGTACTTTGCCGCCAATGCCGGACGGGTGCTCACGCGCACGATGATCATGGAGCATGTGTGGGATGAGAGCTTCGAAGGGTTGACCAATATCGTTGACGTCTATGTGCGCCATTTGCGCGCCAAGGTAGACGAAGCGCACGAGCAAAAGCTCATTCGTACCGTGCGCGGGGCCGGGTATTGCCTGACCGATGAGGCCGACCCTTGAACACGAGCTCCATTCGCTTCCGGCTGACGGCCTGGTATGCGGGGCTTCTGACTCTAGTGTATGTGCTCTTCGGAGCACTCCTTATGCAGCGCGTTCAGAGCTATCTCGAGGCGAATGTGCTCGATACGCAAGCGCGCCGCGCGCGGCAGATCGCCTCGACTCTAGTTACGCCGCTTGCGCCCTCAGCGGAGTCGACCCTCGTCGCGGAGGTCAAGGCGCTCTATTCGCCGGAGCTCAGCGACCGGTTTATCCGGATTACACGCGCGGACGGCAGTGTCCTGTATCGCTCGGCCGAGCCGAGCGATCACAGCTTCATTCCTGCAGACGTGCCACCGGCGCCTGCGACATTTGCTCAGGTATTGCGCCGCAAGCAGGCGTTGCCCGATGGACGAGCGGTCTTGGTTGCCGCCACTCATGGCGGACGCGGCGTCATGTACACGGTCGAAGTCGGTGTGTCCACCGCCTCAATTGCCGCCCTGTTGCGGCAGCTCCTGTGGCTCACGGCTCTCGGCTTACCCGTCATAGTCGTGGTGGCCGTGAGCGGCGGCTATCTATTGGTGAAGCGCACTCTGGCGCCGGTCGAGCGCATCGCAAGCAAAGCCGAACTCATTACGCATCACAACCTAGCGGAGCGATTGCCGGTAGTGCGCACCGGCGATGAACTCGAGCGCCTGGCGATCTCTTTGAACCATATGATCAGCCGTCTTGATGACGCCTTCCAGCAATCCAAGCGCTTTGTTGCAGACGCCTCCCACGAGTTGCGCACGCCGCTCACCGTGCTGCGCAGTGAATTGGAGAGCTTGGCGCACAATCCGCTGACGGCGCCAGACCCGTACGAGCGGCTCGGTAGTCTACTGCAGCCTGTCGAGCGGCTGAGCAAAACGGTTGAGCGCCTGTTTGCCCTGTCGCGGCTCGATGCCGGCGAGGCGCAGACCGAGTGGGTCGCAATCGATCTGGGCGAGCTCGTCGCGACTACGGCGGATCAGATGTTGCTATTGGCCGCGGACAAAGGGATTACGGTCACTTGCGAGGCGCAAGCGCGTGTGAATGTCACCGGCGACAGATCGCGCTTGAAGCAGGTCGTGGTGAATCTCCTCGACAACGCCATCAAGTACACACCCGCCAATGGTGCAGTGCATTTGCGAGTGACTGCGGCCGAAGGGCGCGTAGTCCTCACCGTCGAAGACAGCGGTGTCGGCATCCCGGCCGAAGCGCTGCCGCATGTGTTTGAACGTTTCTACAGAGTGGATACAACGCGTTCCGACGATACGGGTGGGGCGGGCCTTGGGCTCGCCATCGTCAAGACCATCTGCGATGCCCATGGCGCGGCGGTGCGGGTAGCGAGCGCTTTGGGGCGCGGCAGCTCTTTCCACGTGACCTTCCCGCGGTAATTCACCCATGTCGCTCGTCGCTTTCGTGCTCAAGCGTCCCTACACGGTCGTCGCCGTCCTGATGCTCGTCTGTCTACTCGGCATTGGCGTGAGCCTGCGCATACCGGTCGACATCTTTCCGGAGATCAACATTCCGGTTGTCAGTGTTGTGTGGACCTACAACGGCATGAGCGCTGCGGACATCCAGAATCGCATTCTCTCCCTGCACGAGCGCCAACTTGCATCGTTGGTCGATGATATCTCGCGCATCGAGGCCACGAGCTACGAAGGCGTGGGGGTCGAGAAGGTCTACTTGCACGAAGGCGCGGATGTGAGCCGGGCGGTTTCGCAGCTGGCGAGCAGTGCTCTGGTGGTGCTGAAATACATGCCGCCAAACATCACGCCGCCGATGGTGCTGCGCTATGGCGCGACTGACGTGCCCATCATCCAGCTCAGCCTATCGAGCAACACTCTGCCTGATACCAAGCTCAACGATCTCGGCCAAAACATCATCCGCCCCGACCTCGCGGTTGTTCACGGGGCACAGGTCCCGCAGCCCTACGGCGGCAAGCCAAGAGTCATCATGGCGGATCTCGACCAGCGCGCCCTGGCGGCCCGCGGCCTATCGCCGTCGGATGTCAGCGATGCCTTGCAGCGTCAGAACGTAATCCTGCCCGCGGGAGATGTAAAGATTGGCAATAAAGACTACGCGCTGCAGATGAACAATAGTCCGGACGTCATCAACGCGATCAACTCCTATCCGATCAAGGAAGTCGCCGGGCGCACGGTCTTCATGCGCGACGTTGCGCATGTTCATGACGGCTTTCAGGTGCAAACCAATTCGGTTGCCGTCGACGGCAAACCCGGAGCGCTGATCACGATCCGCAAGACCGGCGGCGTGTCGACACTTGCGGTGATCGACGGTGTCAGGGCGGCGTTGCCGGACATCGAAAAAGTGATGCCCAATGGGGTGAGCATCAAGACGATCTTTGATCAGTCGATCTTCGTCAAGGCTTCTTTGGCGAGCGTGAAGATGGGCGGGCTCATGGCTGCGGGCTTGACCGCTCTCATGATCCTACTGTTTCTCGGCAATTGGCGGCTGACACTGATCATTCTCGCCGCGATCCCGCTATCTATCATAACGGCGGTGCTCGTCATGTACGTCGGCGGACAGACGCTCAATACCATGACGCTGGGAGGCTTTGCGCTGGCGGTGGGAATTCTGGTTGATAATGGCACGGTAGTCATCGAAAACATCGAGCGCCACGTGCACCTGGGGGAGCCATTGGAGATGGCGATCATCAGCGGAGCGGGGGAGGTCGGTGTGCCGACGCTACTTGCGACGCTGTGCATCTGCATCGTATTCGTGCCGGTTTTCCTGCTGCAGGGGACGGCGAAGTATCTGTTTTCGCCGCTGTCGCTCGCGGTATGCGTGTCTCTGATCGCAAGCTTGGCGCTGTCGTTCACCATGGTGCCGGTATTGTTCAAGTACCTCATGCGCTCCCAAGCGTCGGCCGCAAAAACGGAAGAGGCTGAGGCAAGCCCGTCAGAGGAAGCGCATTCGAATCCCTTCATGGCGATTCATTACGGGTTCGATCGCCGATTTCAGCGCTTTCGCGAAGGCTATCGCAACGCGCTCGCCTGGACCTTGTCCGAGCCCTTGCCAACCGTTGTCTTTTTCGCCGCACTGATCTTGGTTTCGCTGTTGCTGTTTCCCGCCTTGGGTCGGGACTTCTTTCCACAAGTGGACGCGGGTCAAATGCGGCTGCATGTGCGTGCTCCACCGGGTACCCGAATCGAGAAAACGCAGGATTATTTCGCCGCCGTGGAAGCCGCTATCCGCGACATCGCAGGGGCAGCGCAGATCGACACCATTCTGGATAATATCGGGCTGCCTTATAGCGGGATGAATATCGCGTTGAGCGACTCGGCGACGGTCGGACCGATGGACGGCGAAATCCTGGTCGCACTGAAGCAGAAGCATACGCCCACGGCGGAGCTGGTCGAGCGACTGCGCCGCGAACTTCCGCAACGCTTTGCGGCCCTGCAGTTCTTTTTTCAACCCGCTGATATCGTCGACCAGGTCCTGAACTTCGGGCAGCCCGCGCCGATCGATATTCGGATATCCGGTCCCAACAACGATCGAGCGTATGCGCTTGCGGCGAAGCTCGCGCACGATTTGCAGCGTGTGCCCGGGATCGTCGACTCCCACGTCTTCCAGGTGCCGGATGCGCCGACCATCGACGTCGATGTCGATCGCGCGCTCGCATCGCAACTGGGTCTTGATCAACGCGCGACCGCCAATAGCGTGTTAGTGACCACCAACAGCAGCGCGCAGAGCGCGCCGAATTTTTGGGTTGACCCGCGCAGCGGAGTCAGCTACCCCCTGGTCGTGCAGCTGCCGACGTACAGGATCAATTCCGCCCACGATTTGTGGACCATGCCGGTGACCGCCGCCGGCAACGACGCCCGCGACCAGATATTGATGAACGTGGCACATTTCGGGCGGGGCAAAACGCCCATGGTTATGTCGCAGCTCAACATTCGGCCGGTGTTCGACGTCGATGCCGATGTCCAGGGGCGGGACCTCAATTCTGCCGCTGCGGCAATCGACAAGGTCATCGCCGCTGACCGGCCAGATCCTAAAGAGGCGATCTCCGTGACCTTAAGCGGCCAGGTCGAAACCATGCGTGAGAGCTACGCCGGCCTCTTTTCCGGTATGGCCTTGGCGGTGGTCCTCGTCTACCTCTTCTTGGTCATTAACTTCCAAAGCTGGGTCGATCCTTTGATCGTGCTGATGGCGGTGCCGTTCGCCTTGGTTGGGGTCCTGTGGATCCTGTACCTGACTGGCACTCATATGAGCGTACCGGCCCTGATGGGTACCTTGATGTGTATCGGGTTGACAACCGCCAACAGCATTCTCGTCGTGACGTTTGCCAATCAGCGCATGGAGGCGGGTGACGATGCGACATTGGCGGCAGGCACCGCGGGCTATACCCGAATGCGGCCGGTGCTGATGACCGCCGGCGCCATGATCCTGGGCATGATCCCAATGGCGCTTGGGATCGGCGAAGGCGGCGAGCAAAACGCTCCTTTGGCCCGCGCGGTCATCGGCGGATTGCTGTTCGCAACCTTCGCAACCTTGGTGTTTGTCCCCACCGTCTACCGACTGTTACGCAGGAGCGCTGCGCCCTCGCGTTCAGCTTCCCCGGAGGATCCCCTTGCAATTGCCTGATCATTCCCGAAGCGGTGACGATGCGTCCGCTGCGCCCAGCAGCGCCGACCCCGCCGCGCACCCGCCCAATGCGGCGACCAATTATTTAGCGGGCACGGGGCGGCAGCTGAAGCTCTTTGCGGGCACTACCGCCGTGGTGCTCGTCATTGCGTTTCTGATCATGCATTTGATGAAATCACATGCCGAGCACGTCCTAGCTCGCGACACAGACGCATCGGCGGCCGCGCCTGCATTGGTTGATGTAGTGACGGCGCGCAAGGCGCCCGCGGGTCGTCCCCTGACGCTGCCCGGGGAAACGGCGGCCTGGTATGAGAGTTTGATCTACGCGCGGGTCAGCGGCTATGTCGGCACATGGTCGGCTGATATCGGCGATCACGTTGAGATGGGACAGGTCCTGGCGACCATCGAGACGCCTGAATTGGATGCCGATTACCTTGCGGCAAAGGCCAAGCTCACTGCTGCACAGGCGCAAGTTAAGGTGCGACAAGCCGAAGCCGCATTTGCCGCGAGCACTTATGAGCGATGGCGCGACTCGCCCAAAGGCGTCGTGTCCGAACAAGAACGCGAAGACAAGAAGGCGGGTCAGGCCTCAAGCGCGGCCGAACTCGATGCGGCACGGGCGCAGGTCAATCTCGCGCAGGCCGATGTCGAGCGGCTGGCTGCGTATGAACAGTTCAAGCGCGTTGCGGCGCCGTACGCAGGGACCATCACCGAGCGGCGTATCGATATTGGCAACCTCGTCACCGCCGGCTCGACGGCCTCGACGCCGCTTTACCGCATGGCGCAGGACGATCCGCTGCGCGTTTTTGTTAATGTGCCGCAAAGCGCCACGGCCGATTTGATGAAGGTCGGCGTACCGGTGCACATCAGGACAAACGGTGTTGCCCAGCCCATCGCGGGCAAGATTACCCGAACCTCGGCAGCGATCGATCCGCAGGCGCGCACCTTCCGCGCCGAAATTGACATCCCCAATCCTGGCTTGACTCTGGTGCCGGGAATGTACGTCGAGGTGGGTTTCCTGCTCGACAACTCCGGGTTGATGCAGGTTCCCGCCGCTGCCCTCGTGTTTCGCTCCGGCTATCCCCAGGTAGCTGTGGTGGACAGCGCCGGCACCCTGCACCTTCGCAATGTCACGATTGGGCGCGATGACGGCAATACCATTGAACTTGAGTCCGGGGTGACCAATGGCGAGCGACTCGTGCTCAACTTGAGCAATCAGATCGCCGATGGGCAGAAGGTGCGTATGAGCGACGATGGTACTCCGCGCACCGTTGCTGCAGCGCGCGTGCCCTAATTGCGGTGCGCGCGATGACGACAGCACGATTTCTCTGCCTCGTCCTCAGCAGCGCCGCGCTCGGCGGATGCGCGGTCGGCCCCAACTATCATGCGCCGCGCACGTCGACGCCTGCGAAATTCGTCGCCGCGGCCGCGCCTGCGCAGGGAGCAAGCGCAGTGCCTACTGCCGCATCGGTCGATCTTGCCCAATGGTGGCGCTCACTTCAGGATCCCGAGCTTGATTCTTTGATCGAGCGCGCCATTCGCGCCAATCCAGATCTCGAGATCGCTCTGACGCGTCTGCAAGAAGCCAGAACCCAGCTGGCGGCGGTGACGAGCGAAATAATGCCGCAGGTGGGCGCAGGCGGCGGCGCCGCGCACGGCACGGGAAGCGATCTGGCACGCGGCCGCGCGCCGCAAACTCTGGTGTCGGCGGAAAATACCGCCGGGCTGAGTCAAGTGCAGCAGATCGTCGGTTTCGATGCCGGCTGGGAGTTGGACTTATTTGGCAAATACCGCCGCGAGATCGAGGCCGCCAAATATGACACGCAGGCGGCCGCATGGACGCGCAATGCCGTTCTGATCTCGGTGGTCGCCGATGTGGCGCGCTCGTATGTCGACATGCGTGGCTTGCAAATGCGGCTTGCGATCACGCGCCAGGATGTTGCGTCCGCTCAGCAATTTCGTGACCTCGTGCAGACGCGCTACGACCGCGGCCTCACGAATGAGCTCGACGTCACTTTGGCCAATCGGGAGCTTGCGAGTCTGCAATCCGAGGTCGCGCCGCTTGCGGCGCAGATCAACGCAGTCCAATACAGCCTCGCCGTACTCCTTGGCCAATACCCGGAAGAACTCATAACGGAATTGGACAAGCCGGGGCTTATTCCCGCTCTTCCTCAGCAGGTTGAGCCTGGCTTGCCGCTCGACCTGCTTAAGCGCCGGCCCGACATTCAGGAGGCGGAACGGCAATTAGCAGCAGCTACCGCCCGGATTGGTGTCGCGACCGCGGACCTGTTTCCGCGGGTCGCGTTGACGGCCGGGGTGGGTACGCAGTCCTCGAGAATCGGCAACGTACCGGGCAGTCACATCTGGTCCGTCGGTCCGTCGGTTTATTGGCCACTGCTCGATTTCGGCGCCCTCGACGCCATGGTCAGCATTGCTGATTTGCAGACGCACGAGCGGCTGGTCAGCTACAAGCGCACCGTCTTCGATGCGGTGCGCGATGCGGATACCGCCATCGGCAATTTCGCAGCCGATCAGGATCGCTTGAAGAATCTCGATGTCGCGATGGTGGCCAGCGAGCGCGCGGTGAGCTTGGCCTCGCAACGTTATGATCGCGGGCTAACCGACTTTCTCAACGTCGTGGACGCCGAGCGGCAGGAATACGACCTGGAAAATGAATATGCGGTCACTCAGCAAAGCGCCGCGGAGGCTTTCGTGAGTCTCTACAGGGCGCTGGGCGGCGGCTGGGAGCAATATCAGAACGTGCCCGCCATTCGGCGTCCGCTGCCAGCGGTGGTGGCCATTTTTCGCAGGCTGGCCGTGAGCGAGGAGCCGCAACAATGAGCGCGTCCGGCATCGAGCAGAAGAAAAACGCTTCCGCAGAGGCGACTGGGAAGCATAATTTGGAATTGCGACAAGATTTTATTCGCTTGCGCATTTATGTCGGCGAGGACAAGCGCCATGGCGAGCGGCCGCTCTACCAGGCGATCTTGCGCAAAGCTCGTGAGCAGCACCTGGCGGGTGCCACGATTTTGCGCGGCACGCAAGGCTTTGGCAGCTCGACACATCTGCACACGGTCGATGTGTTGTACTCCGAGGATCTGCCCGTCGTGATTGAAATCATCGACCGGCTTGAGAAGATCCAACCATTTGTGGCGCTGCTCGAAGAGGTTGCCGATATTGCACTGGTGACCTCGGAGAAAATCACGGTGCTGCGCCACGGAAAACTGCACGCGAGATTTACCACGAACTCATAGCGGTGCCGCAGAAACACCAGAGACTGGCTACTGCGCGCCGCGCAACAGCTCGTTGATGGAGGTTTTCGCGCGGGTCTGTGCGTCGACGCGCTTGACGATGACCGCACAGGCGAGCGCATAGCGGCCGTCGGGGGAGGGCAGCGCGCCCGGCACGACCACCGAGCCTGCCGGCACGCGTCCCTGAAGGATCTGCCCGCTCGAGCGATCATAGATGCGCGTACTCTGGCCGATGAACACGCCCATGGAGATCACGCTGCCGGCCTCGACCACGACGCCTTCGACGATTTCCGAGCGCGCGCCGATGAAGCAATCATCCTCGATGATGGTCGGCGTCGCCTGCAGCGGCTCGAGCACGCCGCCGATGCCGACGCCGCCGGACACATGCACATTGCGGCCGATCTGGGCGCATGAACCGACCGTGGCCCAGGTGTCAATCATGCTCGCGCAGTCGATGTAGGCCCCGATATTGACGTAGCTTGGCATCAGTATCACGTCGGGCGCGATATAGGCCCCTTTGCGCACCACGGCGTGCGGCACGATGCGCACGCCGCTCGCGCGCAATTGCTCTGCTGACGCCGCCGAATATTTGAGCGGCAGCTTGTCAAAGAAGCGCGTGTAGCCGCCCTCGACGACGGCGTTGTCGTGAATGCGGAAATATAGGAGCACCGCCTTTTTCAACCATTCGTTGACGGTCCATTGACCGTGTTTTTTTTCGGCGACCCGCACACGCCCGCAATCAAGCAGATCAAGGCAGGTATCGAGCGCGAGCGCGAGCTCGCGCGGGTGCCGCTGCGGAGTGAGCGCGGCGCGCTCCTCGAACGCGGCCACGACGAGGGCCGATAGCTGCTCTATATCACGCATGGGTGGTAATGAACTCACGGATCCGCTCGGCGGCCGCGACGCAGGAGTCGACGTTGGGTACGAGCGATATGCGCACGCGCCCGGCTCCTGGATTTTCGCGCAAGCTGCCGCGCCCGAGATAGCTGCCCGGCAGTACCGTCACATTCTGCGTTGCGTACAGATCACGCGCGAAAGCCTCGTCATCGCCGCCGACCTCGGGCCACAGATAGAACGCCCCGGCGGGTCGAGTCACATCGAGGACCGGCGAGAGTATGGGCAGTACGCGTGAGAATTTCTCCTGATACAGACGGCGGTTCGCCGCGACGTGCGCATCATCGTTCCATGCGGCGGTGCTTGCTGCCTGCGTTGGCAGCGGCATCGCATTGCCATGATAGGTGCGATACAGAAGGTAGCGCGCGATGATGTCCGGATCGCCAGCGACGAAGCCGGAACGCAATCCGGGCACGCTCGAGCGCTTGGAGAGGCTGTGAAATACCACACAGCGCTCGAAGCGTTCGCGGCCGGCGGCGATACAGGCCTGCAGCAGACTCGGCGGCGCCGCGGTTTCGTCCGTGTAGATCTCCGCATAGCACTCGTCCGCGGCGATGAGGAAGTCATAGCGCTCGGCGAGGGCGAGCGCCTCATCGAGGTAGGCCGGGGTGAGTACCGCGCCCGTCGGGTTGCCGGGACTGCAGAGAAAAAGCACTTGGCAGCGCTGCCAGACGGCAGCGGGGACTGCGGCCAGATTCGGGATAAAGGCCGTCGCGGGGGTCGCGTCGAGAAAATAAGGCTCGGCGCCGGCCAAGAGCGCTGCGCCCTCGTAGATTTGATAGCAGGGGTTCGGCATGAGCACGAGCGGGGCGGTGCGGGTGTCGACCGCGGCCTGTACGAACGAGAACAACGCTTCGCGCGTGCCGTTGACAGGCAGCACCATCGTATGCGGATCGACTGACCCGGCGCGCAGTGCAAAACGCCGCTCCAGCCACTCTGCGGCAGCGGTGCGCAATTCGACGCTGCCCACGGTAGATGGATAGCTTCCCAGACGATCGAGGTTGCGCTCGAGCGCCTGCAGGACGAGGGTCGGCGGCGCGTGCTGCGGCTCCCCGATGGACATCGCGATATGAGGCAGGTGCGGCGGCGGCTGCACCGTGGCCTTCAGTTGAGCGAGGCGCTCAAAAGGGTAGGCGTGCAGAGTCGCGAGACGCGGATTCATGCCGCCCGGCGCCGATCGAGGGCCTCGGTGAGACGATCCTTCAGGCGGGCGGCCGATGCGTCATCGAGCGGCCGCTTGTCAGTGTCGGTCACATAAAAGACATCCTCGGCGCGCTCGCCGACCGTCATGATCTTGGCCGCATGCAGCTCGATGTGCTCCTGCAGCAGCACCTTGCCGACGTCGCACAAGAGGCCCGGCCGGTCGCCCGCGGTCAGCTCGAGCACGGAACGCTGATTGCGCTCATCGACGCTCAAGGTGATGCGTGTCGGAGTGTTGAACATGCGCACCTGCCGCGGTGTGCGGCGCGAGACGGCAAACGGCGAATCATCCGGGCGCTGGATCGAGCGCCACAGCGCGCGTTCGATCTCGCCTTGGCGCTCGTCATCGGTGATCGGCGCTCCGTCGTCCTCGAGCACGTGATACAGATCGAGGCTGAAGCCATCCCCGGTCGGCGTGATGCGCGCGTCCACGACGGTGAGCCCGAGCTGATCGAGCACCGCGGTCGTGCGCGCAAAGCCGTGGCCGCGCAGGCGCGCAAATATGAGCACGCCCGTCGTGCCGCGAACGCTGCGCGCTTCGAGCGCGACCAATGGCTCATCGGTGCGCGCGTCGCGCTCGGCAAGCAGGCGCGTGTGCCATGCGACCTCGGCGGCGGTATGGCGCAAAAAATAAGGCGCGGAGAAACGCGTCCAGGTGCGCTCAATCGCCTCCGGCGGCACGGCGTGCGCGAGGAGCTCACGCCGCGCGGCATCCTGAGTTTCGCGCACGAGCTCCTCCTGATCGATGGGACTCTCAAGGCCGCGCCGCAGCGCGCGCTTGACGCGTTCGTAGAACTCATGGAAGAGGGAGGCCTTCCAGGAATTCCACAGTCGTGGATTCGTGCCGCGCACGTCAGCGCAGGTGAGTACATAGAGATAATCCAGATGCGTCTCATCCCCGACGTGGCGTGCAAAAGCGGTGATGACCTGAGGATCGCCGATGTCCTGCTTCTGCGCGGTGATCGACAGACTTAGATGATGGGCAACGAGCCAGGCGACGAGGCGCGCCTCGTAGCGCGACAGGCCCTGCTCTAAGCAGAAGGCCGCAGCATCGACCGCTCCCAAATCGGAGTGATCGCCGCCGCGACCCTTGGCGATGTCGTGAAACAGCGCGGCAAGGTAGACGATCTCGGACTTCGGCAGCTGCTGCATGATGCGCGACAGCTCGGGCAGCTCCTGATTGTAACGCGGCAGTGCGAGACGCCGCAGGTTGCTGACGACAAAAAGCGTGTGCGCATCGACGGTGTACGCATGAAACAAGTCGTACTGCATGCGGCCCACAATGCGGCCGAACGCCGGTATGTAGCGGCCCAGCACTCCGTAGGTATTCATGCGGCGCAGCTCGTGCGTGACGCCGACGCTGGCGCGCAGCATGTCGAGAAAGAGGCGATGATGGCGTGGGTTCTGGCGGAACTCCTCATCGATCAGCCACAGATTGCGCGCCACGCCGCGCATGGTCGATGCGCGTACGCCTTTGATCTGCGGGTTCTGTTGCAGGATCGCGAAGAGCTCCAGGAGCGCGGACGGCGTGCGTACAAAGACCTCTTCGCCGGTCGTCTCCAAAAAGCCTTTGCGCACCTGGAAGCGCGCATTGAGCGGGCGCGGCGGCTCGTTCTCCGTGAGGATGGCTTCGCGAAACAGCTGCAGCAGGAGCTCGTTCAACAGGCTGACATCCATTACCGTGCGGTAGTAGCGCTGCATGAACTGCTCGACGGCGAGAGTATAAGTGGCATCTTCGTAGCCGAAGGTGCGTGCAAGCTTGATCTGATGATCAAACAGCAAGCGGTCCTCGTGCCGCCCGGTCATCACGTGCAAACCGAAGCGCACTTTCCAAAGAAACGCCTGCGCCTGTTTCAGGCGGCGCAGCTCCGCCGGGGTGAGAAAATTCTGCGTGGCGAGCTCATCGAGAGTGTTGGCGCCGAAATGTCGCTTCGCGACCCAGGCGATCGTCTGGATGTCGCGCAGACCACCGGGACCTGTCTTGACGTTGGGCTCGAGGTTGTAGGCCGTATCGTTGGCCTTCAGGTGGCGTTCGCTCTGCTCGGCGAGCTTAGCTTCGAAGAACTCCCGTACCGGCCAAACCCGCTCCGGCCCGAGTGCCGTGCGCATCGCCTCGAAGAGCTGCGGATCGCCGCTGATGCAGCGTGCTTCGAGAAGCGTCGTCATCACTCCCACGTTGGGCGCGCTTTCCTGCACGCATTCCTCGACCGTGCGCACGCTATGGCCGACTTCGAGACCGATGTCCCACAAAAACGCGACCAATGCTTCGATGCGCGAGCGGCCCGGCGGATCGACCGGCGCCGGCACCAGCACGAGCAGGTCGATGTCGGACGAGGGATGCAGCTCCGCGCGGCCATAGCCACCGACCGCGACCAGTGCCCAGGCACGCCCATCGGTGCTGAGCTGCGCCCGCCACACTTCGCGCAGGACCGTATCAATGAGCGCGGCGCGCGCGTGGACTAGAGTCTCAACCGGCTCTTCGGCGAGGAAGCGCGCCTGCAAATCATCATGAGCCCGGCGCAGCAGATCCCGAAACGCGGCGGGCTCGCCCTGTGCCTCGGCGAGCAGCGCGGGCAGGCGCGCCAGGAGCGGCCACGGCGCGGTGCGGACCGTGACCGCATGAGCGTCCTCGATGAGATCCATGTCACTGGATGCCATCGAGGCGGTTCAGTTGCGGCCGCGCGAGCCGAGCGTCAGGACCTCAAAGCCCGTGTCGGTGACCAGCACCGTGTGCTCCCACTGCGCAGAGAGGGAATGGTCCTTGGTGATGACGGTCCAGCCGTCCGGAAGCAGGCGCACATGTCTGCGGCCGGCGTTCACCATGGGCTCGATCGTAAAGGTCATCCCGGTTTTCAATGCAATTCCGGTTCCCGGCTCGCCGTAGTGCAGGACTTGCGGGTCCTCGTGGTAGACGCGGCCGATGCCGTGGCCGCAGTATTCGCGGACCACGGAGAAATGCCGCTCCTCGACGAAGGACTGGATGGCATGGCCGATGTCGCCCAGGTGTATGCCCGGCTGCACGACCTCGATTCCGCGCCACATCGCCTCATGGCAGGTCTCGCTCAGGTGCTGCGCGTGGGCGGGTGGCTTGCCGACTAAATACATCCGGCTCGTATCGCCGTGAAAACCATCCCGAATGACCGTGACGTCGATGTTGAGAATGTCTCCGGCGCGCAGGTGCTTATCGCTCGGGATGCCGTGGCAGACCACGTGATTGACGGAGGCGCAGATGGTCTTCGGAAAGCCGCGATAATTGACGTTGGCGGGGATCGCCTGCTGCACATTGACGATGTAATCGTGACAAATGCGGTCGAGCTCCTCCGTCGTGACGCCGGGGAGTACGTGCTCGCCGATCATGTCGAGAACATCGGCTGCCAGGCGGCAGGCGACACGCATCTTTTTCTGTTCGTCGGCTGTCTTAATGGTGACCATGGCGCAGGGTATGCGACCGGCGGCGTGGTCGCGTAAGGCGTTGTTCGGACGGGACCTTCATGGTATAAAGCGCGGCCTTTTTTGGCAACGTAACTCACACGCGCACCACCAACCAGGCGGCTGGGTGTTTTTGCCGATCTAACAATCTGCGGAAATGGCCGCTCGGGGTGCGCGGAGGCCCAACCCAAACAGGAGCTTTTCATGCCCGGCGTGTCCATGCGACAGATGCTGGAGGCGGGAGTCCATTTCGGACATCAAACCCGCTTCTGGAACCCGAAGATGGCCCCATACATTTTCGGCGAACGTAACAAGATCCACATCATCAATCTCGAGAAGACGCAGCCTATGTATGCGGAGGCGGCGAGCTTTCTCAAGGGCGTCATCGCCGACGGCGGCACGGTGCTCTTTGTCGGCACCAAGCGTTCGGCGCGCGATGCGATCAGAAAGGAAGCCGAGCGCTGCGCGATGCCCTATGTAAATCAGCGCTGGCTCGGCGGCATGCTGACCAACTTCAAGACGATTCGTCAATCCATCAAGCGATTGGCGGAGATCACCGAGTTATCCACGAGCGGTGCCCTGGAGAAGCGCGGTAAGAAAGAGGCGACGCAACTGCGCCGCGAGATGGAAAAGCTTGAGCGCAGCCTAGGCGGCATCAAGGACATGACCTCGCTTCCCGATGCATTATTCGTCGTGGATGTGGGACATGAGAAAATCGCGGTCCACGAGGCTAAAAAGCTCGGCGTGCCCGTCGTCGCCATCGTCGATACGAACTGCTCGCCGGATTCCATCGAGTACGTGATTCCAGGGAATGACGACGCGATGCGCGCCATCAGCTTGTACGCAGGCGGCATGGCGGAGGCGGTGATCGAGGGCAAGGCCTCCGTCCCAACCGTCGCGGTGGGCGAGGATGAGTTTGTCGAACTCGATGAGGGCGGCCAGCCAAAGAAGAAAACCGCTCGCGGCCGGCAACGGCCTCAAGCCACCGTGCGCAAGAAGGCGCCGGCCCGGCGCCGACTGCCGCCGGTGAAGGTGCTTCCGCAGAGCGAGGAGTCCGCAGCGGAGGGCCTGGATGAGCTCGACGACGCCGAGGAGGCCGAGGTCGTCGCAGCTGTGGTCGCCCCCTTGGTGGTGGAAGAGCATCAGCCGGCGCCGGGACGCCGCAAACCCCGCGGTGACGACGAGGGCGGCTCGCCAGGCGAATGAGGACTTCCGCATGACGATTACGGCAGACGCAGTCAAGCAGCTGCGCGAACGCACCGGCGCAGGAATGATGGAGTGCAAGAAGGCGCTCGTGGAGACTTCCGGCGATTTGGACGCCGCCGCGGAGCTCATGCGCAAACAGGGGTTCGCCAAGGCGGATAAAAAGGCGGCGCGCGTTGCCGCGGAAGGCGTGATCGCCATCGCGCAAACGCCCGATGGGCGTGCCGCCGCCATGGTCGAGATGAACTGCGAGACCGACTTCGTGGCACGTGAGCAGAGCTTTCGAGCGTTCGCACAAGAGGTCGCGGCGGTAGCCCTCGCAGAGCGCCCTGGCTCTCTCGAGGCGCTTCTGGCGCTGCCGCTTGAGAGCGGCGAAAGCGTTGATGAGCGTCGCCGGGCGCTCGTCGCCAAGATCGGAGAGAACATCGGCCTGCGCCGTTACGCCGTGGTGGAGGCACCGGGCCGCCTGGGCGCCTATGTGCACGGCACGCGCATCGGTGCGCTCGTGGCACTGGAGGGCGCAGAGGCGGCTCTCGCGCATGACCTCGCCATGCACGTTGCAGCGAGCAATCCAAAATATCTTTCGCCGGCGCACGTCGCTCCGGAAGTCATTGCAAAGGAACGCGAGTTTCTAACCGAGCAGGCGCGCGATGAGAAGAAGCCGCCGGAGATCGTCGCAAAAATGGTCGAGGGCCGACTGCGCAAGACGCTGAATGAGATCACTCTCACCGGCCAGCCTTTTGTGAAGGACCCCGATGTCTCGATCGAGAAGCTCTTGAAGGCGGCCGCCGCGACGGTCACCTCCTTCGAGCGCTTTGAGGTGGGAGCTGGCATCGAGAAGCGGCAGGAGAGTCACTGACGTGATGCCTCAGGTGCAGGGCAGCTCAGCGACTGCGATCAAACACTGAACTTCCGCTAAAGCGGGGCATGCAATGAACGACGGCGAACGAGCGCGCTACTCCCGCATCCTCGTCAAGCTATCGGGAGAGGCTCTCATGGGCGAGGGCGATTACGGCGTCGATCCGCTCGTGCTCAAGCGCATCGCCGGCGAGATCAACGACATCGCGCAGATGGGAGTGCAGGTGGCGGTCGTCATCGGCGGCGGCAACATCTTCCGCGGCGCGGGGCTCGCCCGCGCGGGGATGGACCGCGTGACCGGCGACCATATGGGCATGCTCGCGACCGTCATGAACGCCCTCGCCATGCAGGATGCTTTGGAGAGTTTTGGCCTCTACGCGCGCGTGATGTCGGCCATTCGCATCAACCAGGTGTGCGAGGACTACATTCGGCGGCGTGCCGTTCGCCACCTCGAAAAGGGCCGCGTCGTGATTTTTGCCGCCGGCATCGGCAATCCGTTCTTCACGACGGACACCGCGGCGTCGCTGCGCGCCATCGAGGTCAATGCCGAACTCTTGCTGAAGGCAACGAAGGTGAACGGCGTCTATTCCGACGATCCGCTCACCAATCCCGCCGCCGTGCGCTACGCGCGGCTGACCTTCGACAAGGTGCTCATAGATAAGTTGAACGTAATGGATGCCACGGCGGTTGTAATGTGCCGCGACAACCGCCTGCCGCTGCGCGTCTTCAATCTGAATAATCCGGGCGACCTTACCCGCATCGTCCGCGGCGAGGACGTCGGCACCGCAGTCACCGTCGAGTAGGAGCCGCCAGCATGCTCGAAGAGTTGAAGAAGGACGCACGCGATCGCATGGCCAAATGCGTGCAGACCTTCCAGGCCGAACTGAAGAAGCAACGCACGGGCCGCGCGCATCCATCCCTCGTCGAGCATTTGAAGGTCGTTTACTACGATGCGGAGGTGCCACTGCATCAGGTCGCGAGCATCAACGTCGAAGACGGCCGCACACTCGTCATTTCGCCCTGGGAGAAGACGGTGGTGCCGGCGATCGAGAAGGCGATCCATAAGTCGGATCTCGGATTGACGCCGATGACGGCCGGCACGGTGATCCGCGTGCCCATGCCGCTACTTACCGAGGAGCGCCGCCGGGAGATCACCAAGGTTGTGCGGCATGATGCGGAAAACGCGCGCGTCGCCGTGCGCAACGTGCGCCGCGATGTGATGAGCGACATCAAGGATTTGCTGAAGGAAAAACTCATCTCGCAGGATGACGAGCGGCGTGCGGAGAGCGAGGTGCAGAAGCTCACCGACAAATACGTGGCCGACATCGACCAGGTTCTTGGGGCGAAAGAGAAGGAGATCATGCAGGTTTGAGCGCGACGCCCCGACACGTCGCTATCATTATGGACGGTAATGGCCGCTGGGCCGCCGCGCGCGGCCTGCCGCGCCACGCCGGGCACAAGGCGGGAATCAGCCCGGTACGCATGGTGATTGAGGAGTGCTCGCGGCGCGGGGTTGAGGCGCTCACGCTGTTCGCGTTCTCGAGCGAAAATTGGGGGCGGCCGAGAGTGGAAGTTTCTGGGATCATGAACTTGTTCCTGGATGCGCTTGAGCGCGAAACGGCGCAACTGCACGCGAATCGGGTGCGGGTGCGTGTCGTCGGCGAACGGCGTACGCTGCCGGTGCGCTTGCAGGCGCTTGTAGCCGCGGCCCAGGCCCAGACGGCCAGCAACGATGGATTGCGGTTGCAGTTGGCAGTGAGTTATGGCGGGCGCTGGGACATTGTACAGGCAAATCAGAGACTTGCAAAACAATGCTTAGTCGGTGCATTAAATCCAGGCGACATTACCGAAGCACACTTCGCAAGTGCTCTGGAGCTAGGCGACGTGCCGGATCCTGACCTATTCATTCGCACCGGCGGTGAGCGCCGCATCAGCAATTTCCTTCTTTGGAACCTGGCTTACACGGAGCTGTACTTCACTGACGGCCTGTGGCCGGACTTCTCGCTGGCGCATCTCGAAGAGGCATTGGCGTTTTTCGCGCAGCGCGAGCGGCGCTTCGGTCTCACCGGTCCTCCGCCGCCACCCGTGGCCGGGCAGGTCGGTTCGTGACGGCGGCACTGAGATCTCGAGTCATGACCGCGCTGGTGCTCGCGGCCGGCATGCTCGCGATCGTGCTGTGGTTGCCGCCGGTGGCGACGGTGATTGTGCTCACCGCCGGTGTGCTCGCGGGTGCATGGGAATGGTCGGCTTTCCTGCGCGCCTCGGCCAAGCTCGTGCGTGTCGCCTACGTGGCGGCGATCGCAGCGTTGCTCGCGCTCGCATGGCGCGGCACGGCGGAGCCTGCCGGCAGAGATCTCGTGCTGTCTCTGGCGCTCGCGTGGTGGCTCGTAGCGCTCGGCTGGATCCTGTTTGCCCCGCGGCGCGCGGCGCCCTGGTCGGCCGCGCTCGCCGGCGTATTTGCACTCGTGCCCGCGTGGCTTGCGCTCATGCGGCTGCGCCTTGATCTGCCGAACGGGGCGCAATGGCTGTTATTTGTGCTCATCCTCGTGTGGGTCGCGGATATGGGCGCGTTCTTCTTTGGCGGACGTTACGGACGGTTGCGCCTCGCGCCCGCGGTTTCACCGGGAAAAACCTGGGAGGGCGTGCTGGGCGGCGTCCTCGTGGCCACGGTGGTGGCGGTGTGCGGCAGCGTCTGGTTCCAAATTCCGCTGGCCTTTTTTCTGCCGCTGTGTCTCACCGGCGTTGCATTCTCGATCGTCGGGGATCTCACCGAGAGCTTGCTGAAGAGATTTGCGGGCATTAAAGACAGCGGCAGCGTCTTTCCGGGTCACGGCGGAGTCATGGACCGCATCGACAGTGTGACGGGCGCGGCTCCAGTTTTGTTGTTTGGACTGACGGCGTTCGGGGTGGCAGCGTGATCGGCGTTGCAGTACTAGGCTCGACTGGATCCATTGGCGAGAGCACGCTCGATGTGCTCGCGCGCCATACAGACAAGTTCAAAGTGGTCGCGCTGGGAGCGAACCGCAACGCGGCGAAGCTTGCACAACAAGTCCTCGCTCTGCGCCCCGCGTTCGCGGCGCTCGCGGACGCACAGGCGGCACGCGATCTCACCGAGCGGCTCGCCGGATCGGGCAGTCCCACACGGGTGCTGTGCGGCGAGGAGGGCCTCATCGAGATTGCATCGATGCCGGAAGCTGCCGTCGTGATGGCCGGCATCGCCGGATCCGCCGGCTTGCGCTCGACGCTCGCCGCGGCGCAGGCCGGCAAGCGCGTGCTGCTGGCAAATAAGGAGTCCCTTGTGATGGCAGGGCCGCTGCTCATCGCCGCGGTACGAGTCTCGGGCGCGACGCTATTGCCCGTCGACAGCGAGCACAGCGCGATATTCCAATGCTTGCCGCCGGGTAGCGTGGCGGGGGTGAGCGCGCCGGGGGTGCGTCGCGTATTATTGACGGCCTCGGGCGGTCCGTTTCTGGACTCACCGCACGAGGCGCTCGCGGCCGTCACGCCCGAGCAGGCTTGCGCGCATCCGAAGTGGGTGATGGGCCGGAAGATCTCAGTTGACTCCGCTACGCTTATGAACAAGGGCCTCGAGTTGATCGAGGCGTGTCTGCTCTTTGGACTTGCGCCGGGACAGGTCGAGGTGGTGGTCCATCGACAGAGCATCGTGCATTCGCTCGTCGAATATGTGGACGGCTCGATGCTCGCGCAGCTGGGCTCGCCGGACATGCGCACGCCGATCGCCCATGCACTCGCCTGGCCGGGCCGGATTGCCTGCGGTGTCAACTTCCTCGATCTGATCCGCACGGCGCGCTTGGATTTTTGCGCCCCGGATTTAGGGCGGTTCCCAAGCCTTGTGCTTGCGCAGGCGGCGGCGCGCGCAGGCGGGCTCATGCCAGCCATTCTCAATGCCGCCAATGAGGTTGCAGTGCAGGCGTTTCTCGATCGCCAGTTGAACTTTCCTGACATCCCGCGGGTCATTGAAAGCGTGATCACCAAAATGTCGGCCGGAGCGATTGGCAGCTTGGACGATGTGCTGGCGGCGGACGCCGAGGCGCGCCATCGCGCCCATGATAGGATTGCGACGCCCCATCCGGGCGCGATGCGGGCCGCAAATTGAATTTCATTTGGTATCTCCTGTGGTTCGTGGTGGCGGTGGGCTTGCTCGTCACCGTGCACGAGTTCGGACACTTTTGGGTGGCACGCCAGCTCGGCTTCAAGGTGCTGCGCTTCTCGGTCGGCTTCGGACGGCCTCTGTTGAGAAAGGTCGCCGGAGCTGATCGGACTGAATATGTGATCGCCGCCATCCCGCTGGGCGGTTATGTAAAACTTCTGGACGAGCGCGAGGGGCCCGTGCCTCCAGAAGATCTTGCGCGCTCCTTTACCCGCAAGCCTCCGTGGCAGCGCATCCTCGTGCTGCTCGCCGGGCCCGGGTTCAATATTCTGTTTGCAATTCTCGTGCTCTGGGGCATGTTCTGGGCCAACGGCGAAACCGAGATCAGACCGCTCGTCGGTGATGTCCTGAAGGGCTCGGTCGCGGATCGCGCCGGGCTGCGCTCCGGGGACGAGATCTTCGCCATCAACGGTGCTCCCGTGGCGGGCCAGCGCGACGTGGTATTTGGACTGCTCGACGCCATGAGCGGGCAGGGCGAGGCGCTCCTCGCGGTGCATGGGCATGCGGGGGAAGCGCGCACGGCAACTCTGAGCGTGGCGGATTCCGCCGAGCGGCGCCGGCTCACCGAGCCCGCCGAGCTCTTCAAGGGCTTGGGTTTCGAATTTTGGGAGCCGACCGTACCGGCGGTACTCGGCCGCGTGCTGCCCGACGGACCGGCGGCGCGCGCCGGGCTGAAGTCGGGCGATGAGATCACGGCGATCGACGGCGAGCCGGTGCGCAATTTTCATGACGTGATCGCGCACGTCGCGGGACGGCCGGGCGAGGCGATCACCGTGCGTTACTTACGCCACGGCGCGCAATTGAACGCTCGGGTGGTCGTCGCAGGCGAGCGTGTCGAGGGCAGGTTGGTCGGGCGCATCCGCGTGACGACCGCCTCTACCGTGAAGCTTCCCGACTCGCTCCTGACGCATACGGATCTCACGCCGCTTGCGGCGCTCGGACGTGCCGCGAGTGAAGCGGAAAACATGACCGCGCTGCAGGGGCGCCTCTTCTGGCGCATGCTCATCGGTCAAGTGTCGCTCAAGAATTTGAGTGGCCCCTTGAGCATTGCCGAGTACGCGGGTGATTCGGCGCAGGCGGGCGTCGCGCCGTTCTTAGGCTTCCTGGTGCTGATCTCGCTCAGTCTCGGATTCCTCAACCTTCTGCCGGTGCCCATCCTCGACGGCGGGCAGATCGTCTTTCAGCTGGTGGAGTGGCTCAAGGGCACCCCGTTGTCCGAGCGCACGCAGGTGCTCGGGCAGCAGGTGGGGATCGCGCTGCTGGTCCTTCTAATGGGCGTCGCGCTGTTCAACGACATCGCGCGCCAGTTGAACTGATCAAACGAAGCGCAGATCTGGCCGACTTCGCGTATGATAAATTGTCGACAGCGGCGGGCATTTGCATGCCCGTCATTCATTAAGGGGTATGTGTGCCGTGAAGGGCGTTGTCAATTCGATAGTGTTGGGCTTGGGCGCGGCCGTGCTGCTCAGCGGTGCAGCGGCGCGGGCGGCGGAATTGAAGTTTGCGGTCGTCGACTACAGCAAGTTGATGGAGGAGTCGCCACAGGCGAAGGCAGTCTCCGACTCGCTCAGAAACGAGTTCACGCCCCGCCAGCGTGATCTGCAGGCGCAACAGGCTGCGGTCAAGTCGAAGGAAGATCGGCTGCAGAAAGACGCTGCGACGATGACACAGGATCAGCGCGCGCGCGCCGACAAAGATCTGCGTGACGGCGCGCGCGATTTTGCGCGCAAGCAAAGCGAGCTGCAGGATGACTTCAATGCCCGCAAGAACGAGGAGATGTCGCGCCTGCAACGCACGTTAATCGAGGAAGTGCGCACCTATGCAAAAGCGCAGGGCTTTGACCTCGTCTTGGCCGACGGCGTCATCTATTCCACACCCACGCTCGACATCACGCCGGCAATCCTGACAGCTCTGCAGTCTCATGCGGCGCGGGCGCCGGCTGCTTCCGCTACGCCGGCTACGCCGAGTCCAGCGACGAGTCCTAAGACTCAGAGTCACTGAGCGGCGCCGGGCGGCGCCTGCGGTCCGGCCTCGTTATGTCTGTTTCGCTGGGGGAGCTTGCCGTACGTTTCGGCTGCGAGCTCCATGGCAACCCCGATACGCTCGTCGATGGCGTTGCAGCGCTCGCCGACGCCCATGGACGCGCAATCTCCTTTCTCGCGAACTCGCGCTACCGGCGGCAGCTTGCGCACACGCGCGCGGCCGCCGTCATTCTCGAGGCCGCTGTCGTCGCGGAATGTCCGGTCGCGTCCCTCGTGTGCGAAAACCCCTACGCGACGTACGCGCGCATGGCCGCATGGCTGCATCCGCTGCCCCCAATAATCGCCGGAGTACACGCCTCCGCCATCATCGGCGCGGATGCACGAGTCGATCCGAGCGCCCACGTCGGCCCATTCGCCGTGATTGGCGCCGGCGCCGCCATCGGTGCACGCGCATTTATCGGCCCCCATTGCTTTGTTGCGGCGGGTGCGAGTGTTGCCGAGGATGTGCGGCTCGTCGCCCGCGTGACGCTGGGCGAGCGCGTGACGCTCGGCGCACGGGTTCTGGTGCACCCCGGGGCGGTGCTCGGCAGCGATGGATTTGGCTTTGCGCCCGAGCGCGGCTCGTGGGTCAAAGTCCCGCAGGTGGGCGGGGTGAGGGTCGGCGCCGATGTGGAAATCGGCGCCAATACCACGATCGATCGCGGCGCGATCGGCGATACCGTGATCGAGGAAGGCGTCAAGCTCGACAATCAGATCCAGATCGGCCACAACGTTCGTATTGGAGCGCATTCGGTGCTGGCGGCGTGCGTGGGTGTCTCGGGCAGTGTCACGATAGGGCGGCGCTGCATGGTGGGCGGCGCGGTGGGTATCGTGGGGCACCTGTCCATCTGTGACGATGCGATGATCACGGGGTTGTCCTTGGTGAGCCATTCCATCACGCGCCCCGGCGTATACTCGAGCGGCATTCCGATCGAGGAGGCAGGCGTTTGGCGCCGGATCGTCGCGCGCATTAAACGCATCGACTCATGGGCCGCGCGCCTCGCAGCGGTGGAACGGAAGACGAATATCCGGGGCGGTGCTGCGCGGAGCGAAGAGGATGAGTGACTCGATCCAGCTCGACATCTTAAAAATTCTTGAGCGCTTGCCGCATCGTTACCCGTTTTTGCTCGTCGACCGAGTGCTCGAGTGCCGACCGGGGCACAGCATCCGCGCGCTGAAGAACGTGACTTACAACGAGCCTTTCTTTGCTGGCCACTTTCCGACGCGGCCGGTGATGCCCGGCGTGATGATCATCGAGGCGCTCGCGCAGACGGCGGGCATACTCGCTTTTGTGACCACCGGCATCGTGCCGACCGAGGCGACGCGCTTCTACTTTGTGGGCATCGACAAGGCGCGTTTCAGAAAGCCCGTCGAGCCGGGCGATCAACTCCTGCTCAACGCGCAGCTCGAGCGCAGCTTCAAGGGCATCTGGCGCTTTTCCACCGTCGCGCTCGTGGGCGAGGACGAAGTCGCGCACGCGGAGATGATGGTGGCTCCGGAGGCGGGTAAGTGATTCGGCGCGTGGGCACGCAAGCCACCGTCGACTTGAGGAAAGATGCGCGCATCGATGCGCACGCGATCGTCTCGCCGCAGGCGGAGCTCGCGCCCGACGTCACGGTGGGCCCTTTCGCGGTCATCGACGCGGAGGTCGTCATTGGTCCGGGCACGAGCATAGGAGCGCATGCGGTTATCAATGGGCCGACGCGCATCGGTGCAGGAAATCGCATTTTCCAGTTCGCCTCCATCGGCAGCGATCCGCAGGACAAGAAGTACCGCGGCGAGCGCTCGTATCTTGAGATCGGCGATCAGAACGTGTTCCGCGAATTCTGCACCGTGAATCGCGGCACCGCGAACGATCAGGGCGTCACGCGCATCGGCAGCCATAATCTCTTCATGGCCTACACGCATGTCGCGCACGACTGCGTGCTCGGCGACCATATCGTCATGGCCAATTGCGCAACCTTGGCAGGACACGTCAAGCTCGGAGACTGGGTGCACATGGGCGGCCTGTCGGCGGCGCACCAATTCTCAAAGGTCGGCGTGCACGCTTTCATCGCCAATAACACTGCGGTGACGCGCGATGTACCGCCGTTTGTCATGGCGGTCGGCCAGCCGGCCGAACCGCACTCGGTCAATGCCGAAGGCATGCGGCGCCGCGGTTTCACCGCCGAGCAGATCCGCAATGTGCGTAACGCCTTCCGTATCCTGTACCAGTCTGAATTGAAGCTCGTCGATGCGGTCGAGCGCCTGCAGGCGCTCGCGGCCTCGCAGCCTGAAGTGCGCGTGTTCGTCGATTTTATCGGGACCTCGACGCGCAGCCTCGTCAGATGAGCGCGGCGGCCGGCGAGCGCGCCGCAGGCTGCGTGCTGCGTGTCGGCTTGGTGGCGGGGGAGTCTTCCGGGGATCAACTGGGAGCGGCATTGATTGATGCATTGCGCACGCGGGTGCCCGGACTTGAGTGCTTCGGCGTGGCCGGCCCCAGGATGATTGCTGCGGGATGCGAGGCGTGGGCGAGCGCTGAGGAGCTCGCCGTGATGGGGCTTTACGAAGTGCTGCGGCATTTGCCGCGACTGCTGCGTCTGCGCCGCACTCTCGTGGCGCGCTTTGTAGCGGCGCGTCCGCAGGTTTTCGTCGGCATCGATGCGCCGGAGTTCAATCTTGGGCTTGCCGCGCGGCTTAAGGCGCGGGGCCTTTGCACCGTGCAGTACGTAAGCCCGCAGGTTTGGGCGTGGCGGCAGGGACGCGTGCGCACGATCGGGCGCGCCTGCGATCTGGTGCTGTGTCTGCTGCCTTTCGAAACGAGTTTCTACGCAAGCCACGGAGTGCGCGCGGTATTCGTCGGGCATCCGCTCGCGGATCAAATTGCGCTCGACATTGATCGCGGCGCCGCGCGCCGCGCATTGCATTTCTCCAAGGATGCGACCGTCATCGCGCTCCTGCCGGGCAGTCGCGTGAGCGAGGTTGAGCGCTTGGGCGCAGACTTTGCCGGCGCGGCGGCATGGATCGCGGCGCAACGGCCCGCGGTGCAGTTCATCGCGCCGATGGCGACGCCTGCCGTGCGCCAGGTGTTTGAGCGCCAAGCCGCCGCCGCGCTGCCGCGCATCCGCCTGACCGACGGCGGTGCTCGCGAGGCGCTTGCGGCCTGCAATGCCGCACTCGTCGCCTCGGGCACCGCGACGCTTGAGACCTTGTTGTCCAAGCGGCCCATGGTGGTCGCCTACCGGCTCGCCGCCGCCACGGTGTTTGTGGCGCAGCGACTCGCTCTGGTGAAGTCGCCCTATATGGCGCTGCCCAATCTCCTTGCGGGCCGCGCCCTGGTGCCGGAGTTTTTTCAGGACGAGGTCACCCCCGCGGCCCTGGGGAGCGCGCTCCTGCGCGAGCTTGACGACCCGGGGCGCGCAGCGGCACTCAGCGCGGAGTTTCGCCGCATGCACGAGGAGCTGCGCTGCGGCGCAGCCGAGCGCGCCGCGAACGCGATTCTCGAGTGTGCAGGGCTCCCCGCATGACTCGCGCCATTCAAACACTGCGGCGCGCGCGCATCGCAGGCGTTGATGAGGCGGGGCGCGGGCCGCTCGCAGGGCCCGTAGTGGCCGCGGCGGTCATTCTCAACGCACGGCGGCCGATTGCGGGGCTTGCGGACTCAAAGACGCTGGCGCCCGAGGAGCGCACCCGGCTTGCCGTCCTGATTCGCGCACGGGCGCTCGCATGGGGCGTCGGCTGGTCCGATTCTGAGGAGATCGACAGCCTCAATATCCTGCAGGCGACGCTGCTCGCGATGCGCCGAGCGCTCTTGTGCCTGCCGCTCTGTCCCACTCACGTGCAGGTGGACGGTGATCGCCCGCCGCGGCTGACGGATCTTCTCGCCGGCTGCACGGTTGAGGCTGTGGTCAGGGGGGATGCGACGGTCGACGCCATCAGCGCCGCTTCGATTCTTGCCAAAGTGTTCCGTGACGCTCTCATGGAGCGCATGGATGCGCACTATCCGGGGTTCGATCTCGCGACTCACAAAGGCTATGCGACGCCGGCGCACCTTGCCGCCCTCAAGGTTCGAGCGCCGACGCCGCTGCATCGGCGCTCCTTCGAGCCGGTGCGCGAGGCGCTCGCGGCGCTCCTATTGACGCCATGAACTGCGGGTTCGTGCATCTGCGTCTGCATACCGAGTACTCGCTCGTGGACAGTGTGGTTCGTGTCGAGGAGCTGGTGGATGCCGTGCTCGCGGCCGAGATGCCGGCGGTGGCGCTGACGGACCAGAACAACCTCTTCGCCATGGTAAAGCTGTACCGGGCGGCGCTCGAACGCGGCATCAAGCCCATCATCGGAGTGGATCTGCTGGTGCGCGAGAGCGGCGAGCGCGCGCAGCCGTCGCGATTGACGCTCTTGTGCCAATCCGAGATCGGCTATCGCAACATCACGCGCCTCTTGAGCCGCGCGTACCTTGAAGGCCAGCAGCGTGGGGTTGCGCTCGTCGACCGGCGCTGGCTGAGCGCGGAATCGCTGCGCGGTCTCATTGCGCTCTCCTGCGCGACCGAAGGCGATGTCGGTCGCGCACTCGTCAACGGCCAAGACGCCGAGGCCGAGCGGGCGTGCGCTTTCTGGCGCGCTCTGTTTGAGGATCGCTTCTATCTCGAATTGCAACGGGTAGGCCGGCCGGGTGAGGAGGAGTACATCGCAGGCGCCGTGGCCCTCTCTGCCAGGCGCTCGATTCCTGTGGTCGCAACCAATGATGTGCGCTTTCTCAAACCCGAGGATTTCGAAGCGCACGAAGCGCGGGTGTGCATTCACGAGGGCGCTCTGCTCGCCGACACCGGGCGCGTGCGGCGCTACACGGCGCAGCAGTACCTGCGCACGCCGCGCGAGATGGCGTTGCTGTTCGCGGACGTGCCCGAAGCGCTCGCCAACTCGGTCGAAATCGCGCGCCGCGCCAGTCTCATTCTGAGATTGGGCGAGATGCATATGCCGCAATATCCCGTTCCGGACGGGACGAGCGCTGCAGATTTTCTGCGCAAGGAGGCCGCGCGCGGCCTTGCGCGCCGGCTCGCAGCAGAGCGCGACGCGGCGCGCATCGAGCAGCGGCAGACCCGGCTGCAGAGCGAGCTTGATGTCATCTGCCAGATGGGCTTCGCGAGCTATTTTCTCATCGTCGCGGACTTCATCCGCTGGGCACGCGAAAACGCGGTGCCCGTGGGACCGGGGCGCGGCTCGGGCGCCGGATCGCTCGTCGCCTACTGCCTGGGGATTACGGATCTGGATCCGCTCGAATACGACCTCCTCTTTGAAAGGTTCCTCAATCCGGAACGGGTGTCCATGCCCGACTTCGACGTCGACTTCTGCATGGAGGGCCGCGATCGCGTCATCGACTACGTCGCCGACAAATA
>Ga0182024_10004467_pt1 | contig 32150 bp, 25 predicted proteins | sample P32metaG_FD_120480 | JGI IMG/M metagenome (GOLD analysis project Ga0182024, IMG submission 120480) | Permafrost microbial communities from Stordalen Mire, Sweden - P3-2 metaG (Illumina Assembly) | ecosystem: Environmental > Terrestrial > Soil > Wetlands > Permafrost | place: Sweden: Stordalen...
AAAAGTAAACTTGCCCAGTTCAACCCTGGCCACATCTTTCAGGTAAACCAATTCCCCGGTAGCTGGGATTGTTTTCACAATAATATTTTCATATTCTTTAGCTTTACTAAGCATCCCGTTTACCAGTATCCCTATTTCATGCGTTTGTGACGTGTTTTGGGGTGGCGCACCGGCTGAACCCGCTGCTACATATACATTTTGTGAGTTTAAAGCACTAACAATATCAGGAGGCGTTAAACTATAGGAAGCCATTTTATCCGGGTTCATCCATATACGCATACTGAATTGATCCGTACGGGCGCTTACATCCCCCACACCCGGCACACGCAATATGGCATCTTCAATAAATACGTTGGTGTAATTGTCAAGAAATGTTATATCGTGGGTATGCTTTGGCGAATAAACAGATACCAGCATCAGCTGATCCGGATTACTTGCGCGCACCGCCAAACCTAATTTACTTACTACCGCAGGCAACTGAGGTTGCGCTATTCCCAGGCGGTTTTGAACATTAAGCGCTGCGATATGTACATTGGTGCCAATGTTAAACGTTACCCTGATTCCTACTCCCCCGCTATTGGTACTGGTGCTTGTCATGTATTCCATACCCGGTGTGCCGTTTACCTGCTCTTCAATAGGAATAGCCACCGTCTGTTCAACCGTTTCTGCATCAGCGCCGGTATATGAACCGTTAACCGATACACTCGGAGGCGATATGTCCGGATATTGGTCAACAGCAAGAGTTAAAATCGAAATAACGCCCGAAATCATTAACACCAATGATATCACGATTGCAGTAACCGGTCTTTTTATGAATGTACTCGCAATCATCCTTCCTGAGGTTTATTCTGCTGACGCGATTTTTCAATTTCGTATTCTAATTCCACATCAATATCCTGCTGCTCTACTTTCTTTTCCTTCTCCATTAATTGCTCATGATTCGCCTGCAGCCATGCTAATTTCTCTTTACCGTAAGACATACGGGTGATGACTACAAAAAGAACAGGAACAATAAAAATAGCCAGTGTTGAAGCCGCAGTCATCCCACCGAGAACGGTAAAACCAATTGTTCTTCTCGCAACAGCGCCGGCGCCTGTTGCCAATACCAATGGCAAAACGCCTAAAATAAATGCAAGTGATGTCATGATGATGGGGCGTAAACGAAGCTTGACTGCTTCCAATGTAGACTTGATAAGTTCTTCGCCACGGTCAACACGTACCTTGGCAAACTCAACGATTAATATCGCATTCTTCGCAGCCAGTCCTATTAGTGTGATCAATCCTATTTGCGCATACACATTATCAGTTAAACTGGGCACCAACATCAATGTCAGAATAGCGCCGAACGCGCCGATCGGCACTGCGAGCAATACGGAGAACGGAACCGACCAGCTTTCATACAATGCAGCAAGAAAAAGAAATACAAAGGTTATTGAGAAAAAGAAAATATAAACAGTAGTTGAGCCTGCGCGGATTTCTTCATAACTCAATCCTGAAAATTCATAGTTATACCCTTCGGGAAGAACCCTGTTTGCAATTGCGATGAGTGAATCCGTTGCCTGGCTGCTGCTGAATCCCTGCGTAGAAGCCCCATCAATTTCTGCGGAGCGAAAAATATTAAAATGAGATATCAAAGGCGCGGTTTCTGTCGGTGAATAACTAATGAGCGTGCTGAGAGGAACCATCGCACTATCCTGGTTGCGGACATAATACTTATCTATATCTGTGATCAATGTGCGAAATGCAGTGTCCGCCTGCACTACAACATGGAACGTGCGATTATAGACCGTGAAATCATTGATGTACAAACTACCCATGAATGCCTGAATGGTTGTGAACACATCACCGATATTTACGCCTAATTTCTCACATTTCTCGCGGTCAACAGTAAGATTGCTACTGGGTGTGTGGGAAGAATAAAAACTAAATGCATTTGTTATTGCAGGGTTTTTATTTGCCTCACTAATAAATTTGTTCACTACATCTTCAAATGCATGCAAATCATCTGTGGTACTGCGTTGTTCAATCTGCATGCTAAAACCAACTGTTTCGCCAATCCCGGGGATCGGAGATGGCTGAATCACCTCAACATTTGCATTTTTTATTCCCGCCTCAGTAATTCTTCTTTGCATCACCCTGATAATGCCCGGTACCTGCTGGTTCTCCTCACTGCGCTCGTCCCAGGGTTTGAGCTGCACATAAATTGTTCCCGCATTGGAATTGGTTGCATTATTCACCACATTCAACCCCGATAATGCAGCATAATGCGCAACGCCCGGAGTTGAGGTAACCACTTTCATTAATCTGGTCATTACATCAACGGACTCTGTGGTTGAAGATGCAGGAGGTAATTGAAAAGTGACGTACAGGTTACCATCATCCTCCGAAGGAATAAACCCTGTTGGTTTTTTCTCAAATAAAAAATATGCACCGGTGCAAATACAAAGCAACAATATCACAACAAACCTGGATGCTTTAATACTTCTTTTTACGCCGTTCGTATACTTTTCTGTAACCTTGTCAAACCAATTATTAAATACAAAGAAAATCTTATTCAGGCCTCTTTTTTGTTTATTGGGGTCAGAAGGTTTTAGTAATAATGTGCACAGCGCGGGTGTTAATGATAGTGCGATGAATGCAGAAAGTATCACTGATATCGCGATCGTGATAGCAAACTGCTGGTACAGTCTTCCAACGATGCCGGGAATAAATCCTACAGGGACGAATACGGCCGCGAGGATCAATGCTATCGCCACAACAGGAGCAGAGATATCTTTCATCGCGTTATATGTTGCTTCTTTCGGCGACATCTTTTGGTGGTCAATATAGTGTTGTACGGCTTCCACCACAATAATAGCATCATCCACCACAATGCCTATGGCAAGCACAAAACCGAACATGGTGAGTGTATTAATGGTAAATCCCAACGGAATGAAAAAACAAAATGTTCCTAAAATTGAAACCGGAATGGCAAGAACAGGAATTAATGTTGAGCGAAGGTTTTGGAGAAAAAGAAACACAACAATCGCAACAAGGCCCAACGTTTTTAATAGTGTTTTCACCACATCGGCCATAGAAACTTTAACAACCGTGACTGCCTCAAAAGGCACTGAATATTCAACGTCGGCAGGAAATGATTGTCTCAATAATGCGAGTTCCTTATAAATTCCCTTTGCTGTTTCCAGTGCGTTGCTTCCGGGTGCCTGGTAAATGCGGAGAAAAGAAGCCCGGTTTCCATCAACAAAGGAATTGCTTGAAAAAGTGAACTTACCCAATTCAACTCTCGCAACATCTTTTAAATAAACCAGCTCTCCGGTTGCAGGTAATGTTTTTATAATAATATTTTGAAACTCTGAAACTTTGCTCAGTCTTCCGTTTACGAGAATACCTATTTCAAATGTTTGTGTGGTTTGTTGCGGCGGAACTCCGGCCGAACCAGCTGCCACCTGAACGTTTTGCGCATTCAATGCATTGATAATATCCTGTGGAGTTAACCTGTACGCCGCCATCTTTTCAGGATTCATCCAGACACGCATACTGAAATCATCGGTAAAACGATTAATACTGCTCACTCCCGGCACGCGAAGCAAGGCATCCTGAATAAATATGTTGGTGTAATTATCTAGAAAAGTAATGTTGTGAGTTCCTTTCGGCGCGTATACAGCAACCATCATCAGCATGCTTGGGTTCACTGCTCTAACTGTAATACCTAGCCGGCTTGCAACTGCCGGCAATAAAGGAGTTGCAATGCTCACACGATTTTGCACATCAAGCGTGGCAATATCAATATCCGTTCCGATGTTAAACGTAACGTTCATTGACATCAGCCCGTTATTCGTGCTGTTGCTCTGCATGTATTCCATGCCAGGAGTACCATTCACCTGTCCTTCGATTGGTGTAGCTACAGTTTGTTCCACTGTTTGTGCGTCGGCGCCGGTAAATTGTCCGTTCACCTGCACAATGGGAGGAGTGATGTCCGGATACTGGTCAACTGGTAAACTTAATATACAAATGGTGCCGGCAATCACCAACACAATAGAAACAACCATAGCAGTTACCGGACGTTTAATAAATGTATTAGCTATCATAATTTATTCATCATTATTACTATCCTCTTGCAGAGAATATTTTATTACACAAATCATCATAAGCTTTACACCTACTAATTATTTTCACTGCTATCTCTTTTTCCCGCGCTTCCCGGGGTATGGTTTTGAGTACTGTCACTTCCATTACCACCGGGTGGTTGTTTCCTGCCAACATCTACCTGCGAGCCATCGTGCAATGATTGCACGCCGTCAACTACAATGCGATCCCCTTCATCAATTCCACCTTTTATGATCACATTTGCACCAATCGTTTGCCCAAGCTGTACTTTCTTTTGAAATGCATAAAATTTCGGGCCCTTCTGCGCGGCCGTATCAGTTTCCTGTTTTTTGGCTGAATCACTATTATGGCTGATGAGCGTATCTTTCACAACAAACACAAAATATTCGCCCATTTGCTCCACAACTGCCTTGCCCGGAATTACCAGTTGCGGAGCCGTGTCCTGGTTGTGTACCCGGACAATGCAACTCATACCTGCCTTCAAACCATATTTCGGGTTAGGGAATACAAGCCGGATCCTGATCGCGCCGGTTTGCGGATCAATTGCACGGTCTATGACGGAAATTTTTCCTGTAAAGGGATAAAGCATATTGTCCGGCATCAGGATGGTAAATAAGGAATCAGGCTGTCTCTTTCTGTGATTTTGAAGACCCTCAAAATGCGTCAGTTGTTTTTCATTGATCAGGAAATCAACGGCCATCGGATCAATAGTGGAAATCGTATTCAATACCGTGGTCCCTACGGAAGCCATGTCTCCCAATTTCACCTGGCTAAAACCGATCGTTCCATCAAAAGGAGCGTAAACAGTGGCATAGGTCAGATTCGTTTTTGCCGTTTTCTCGGCCTCCTGGGCTGCTTTTACCTGATTTTCCGCATTCTCCAGTGCAATGACCGCATGGTCAAGTACCTGTTTGGCAATTGCATTGTGATTATTCAGATAGGTATAACGGTCGGCATCCTGCTTAGCCTGTACCTGGTTGCCAACCGCAACTTTCACATTGGCAATGGCTGCATCGTAACTCGCCTGATACAATCTTTTGTCGATATCATATAATTTTTCTCCTTTTTTTACATGCGTTCCTTCCGTAAAAAATATTCCGGTTATATAGCCCGGAACCTCAGGCCGCAATGAAACCTCGCTCAGTGCCTCCGTAGTAGAAGGATATTTATCATAATAAAATACGGACTGTGGAACTGCCGTAACTAAATTTACCGGCACCAATGCAGGCGGGGGAGGCGGCTTATGTTTGCAGGAGAATAAAACGACACTGCAGGTGATGAATAAAATTGAAATAGTCTTGTACATTAAGGAAATTTATTGGATGCTTTAATGATTATTATAAGTAATAAATCCCATGGCTTTCTGCAGATCCACTTTATTCGACAATACGGTGAACAATGCGTTCAGGTATCCGATTTCTGAAGTAATCAGGTTCTCTTCGGCAGTTATCACGTTCAGATATGCAACAACGCCCTGCTGATATTGAAGGGTTACGATCTCATACACATTTCTGGCCATGGCCACATTCTCCTGCATCATCTGGAGGTTGTAAGTATTGCCCCTATAATTTGCCAGGGCAGTAGTGTATTCCGTGTATATCTGGGATTTCAGGCTCACCTGGCTCCAGTCGAGCAGCTGCTCCTGCAGCTTCGATTTTCGAATATTTTCCAACCTGGCAAAACCTGTAAATATTGGCAGGCTAAGGGTAAGTCCCAGGTAGGAATATGGATATGCATTTGCATATAGCGATGAAAAATTATTGTTTTCAAATTCAAAATTATAATTGAAGAATGCAGAAACCGTAGGAAGAAAAGCCATGCCGTAATAATTGCTGAGCTGATGCTGGATATTTTTGTTGGTTTGAAGAAGCTGGAATTCGATTCGCTTTTCGAACACGAGTTGCTGTGTGGTATCAAAACCGATATCCCGTTTCATTTGAACAGTATCAAAACTCACATTGAACTGATCGGCCGGCGGATACCCCATGAATTGTTTGAGTGTGGCATACAGTGGAATCACATTTTCCGAGGCCTGCCTTAATTGGGCCTTCGAATTATTCAGGGAAATGGCTGCCTCCTGGTAATCGGTCATGTCCACAATTCCGCCAACGTATTGATGATAGGCATCGCTCAGGTTTTTTGATAACCTTGCCGTATCCTCCTTCAATACATTGATCTGCTCCAGGGTAAGCAGCAGGTTGTAAAATGCCTTACTTACATCGGATACGAGGCCAATTTTAGTACTGTCAGTAATCTGCTCCGCCTGTTGAACGTAGAAGCGTTCACTTTTTGCAGCATATAAAAGGCTTGGACTGAAAATCGCCTGGGTTACGGACAGAACTGGTATTGAAGTATTGATAACCCCGGATTGCTGCCTGATCGGGGTTCCCGGATGGGCCGTGTCGGAAATAAAATTGGTAGGCAATGAATTATAATGCGTAATACTTCCTGTAAGGTTTACCTGGGGCAACCAGCCCGATAAAGCAATCGAATTTGTGAGTTTGGTAATGGAAATATTAATGTTTGACTGCGCCAGCGCGGGCTGGTGCTTAAATGCATAATCAACGCACTGATCCAATGTCAAATAAAGGCTGCTATCTGATGCTGGCGCAGCCTGCGCGCGGGTATTTAAATTAATTGCTAGAAGACCGGTAATAAATATCAGGCTCCGGAAAATTCCGGTGCTGCTAAGCGGATTAACCCCTTTTAAAATCATGCCTCATAATTTAATACCATGAAATACCTTATAAAGCATTCGCATTCATGTATAATAGTCAGATTTTTTGGAAAAGGAAATAGGAGGTGCCGGATAGCCTCATAAAATTAAAAAAATTAAAATTGGCCCCTTATAAAAAGTTATTAACGGTTGATTAACAGGGGGATCGGGCGACCATAAAAGGAAACCAGACCAAATTATTCATTCTCCAGCCCCGCCCCTGCTCGAGCCTATGCTTCCAAATTGGTTTATTTCCGGTCCGCCCATATTAGCCAACCGGAGCTATATTCCCTGATGAATGTTATTTCATCAGCATGCGATCCATCACCAATTTTTTTTGTCATGCAAACTTTTATAATTAAACTTTATGCCTCTAACGATAAAAATGCATGATATGAAACAAGATCCACTTCCAAATGGCGAAAGCCTGAATTCACACGATGAAAATAGTTTAACTCCCGAAAGCAGCAGCTCCAAAATCAACCGGCGCAAATTCGTTGAGGTAGTTGCATCCAGTGCCCTGGCCTTCACCATAGTTCCGAGACATGTGCTTGGGGGAAAAAACTTTATTGCCCCCAGCGATAAAGTCACCCTCGCATATATCGGTGTGGGAACGGAGGGCATCAGGGAAATGCTTCCGCTCCTCGCAGTAGAGGGATTTCAGGTCGTGGCCGTTTGTGACCCAAATGCTGAAGCGCGCGGATACAGGGACTGGGATAAAGACGGACTCAGAGATGAAATCCGTACGGCAATAAAAAACCCGGGCTGGAATACCGGAGGGGACAATCTAATTCCTGGCGGAAGAGAAAATGGAAAGTCAATCATAGAAACGTTTTATGCAAATGTTCGTCCCGAGTTAAAATATAAGGGCTGCACTGCCTACGCGGATTTCCGTGAACTTTTGGAAAAGGAAAAAGATCTGGATGCCGTGAAGATCATGACTCCTGATCATCTCCATGCGGTAATTGCAACCGCTGCACTGAAAAGAAAAAAGCATGTGCTGATGCACAAGCCACTTTCAAACCGGTTGCTGGAAGGGAAAAAATTACTTGAGGTGGTCCGGGCAAGTGATAGAATAACTCATCTGCTGCCCTGGGATGCAAATGGCTCCATGGAACCTGTAATGAAATGGATAAATGACGGATCTATCGGAACACTTTTAGAAGTTCATAACTGGACTAACCGTCCTGTATGGCCGCAATATCCTACCCTTCCAGTCGATACGGTACCAGTTCCTTCTGGTTTGGATTGGAACCTTTGGCTGGGACCGGAAGCGGATCGCCCCTATAGTCCGAACTATACAAATATGGTATTCAGAGGCTGGTATGATTTCGGTGGCGGATCCATGGCCGATATGGGATATTACAGCTTGTGGACTGTCTTTAATGCTTTGCAGCTGGATTCCCCAACAGTGGTTGAACCTACTTTAAGCCATGCCGTCGACATGCGCGATTCGGTTCCATTCGAAGTGCGCAACGATTTCTCCTACCCTATGGCCAGTACGACCCGTTTTAAATATCCCGCCAAAGGATCCAGGCCGGCGATTGATCTGATCTGGTACGATGGAGGCATGCAACCGCCTTGTCCCCAGGAATTAGCCGCAGCCAATAAACAATTGCCTACTGAAGGCATGATGTTCGTTGGAGATAAGGGCAAGATCCTTGCAGGATTCAATGTCGACAATCCCCGGCTCCTTTCTCACGAAAGCGAAGCCACTGAAACGCCAAGGAGAAGGCGGGGCGATATGGGAGAAAGAACGAAAGCCGCATTACAACTATTCATCGATGCATGCAAAAGCGGAAAGCAGTATACAGGTAACTTTTCCGAATCTGAACATATAACTGAAGCCATAAATTTATATGGCGTCGCTCTGAGATCCGGACGTCTGCTAAAATATGATCCGGTCAGCAGGCAAATTACCAATGCACCTGAAGTCAATAAATACCTTTCCCGTGAATACAGGACAGGATTTGATCCGGCAACAATCTAAAATAATCGATCTGCGCAACACAATTTGAATATTAAAAATTCGATCATGACCAAATTAAACAGAAGAACATTTATTGGCAGGAGTTCCGCGGCGCTTGGATCTGTTTGGGCATTATCGCAAATACCTATGCGACTCAGTGCCATTCCCGGATTCATAAATCAACCCATAGGCTTCCAGACATTTCCCATCAGGGATTTGATAGCCAAGGATTTTCCAGGAACCCTGAAAATGATGGCCGGCTGGGGATACCAGCTGGTTGAAATGTGCTCTCCTCCGGGATACGTGGATTCCGGTTTTGGCCCCCTGGTAAGTATGAAGCCTTCCGATATGCGCAAGACCATTGAGGATTCAGGACTTCACTGTCCGAGTTGTCATTTTACTTTCGATGAACTTACGGACAAACTGGATGACCGGATAGAATTTGCGCACGGACTGGGTCTTACCCAGATGATTTGTTCCAGCTTCTGGCTGCAACCCCCTAATAATACGATGAAGAATTACCTGGAATCCGTTGATAAGCTGAACACAATAGCTGAGAAAATTAAGAATGCAGGGATGGCAACTGGTTTTCATAATCATACCATGGAATTCAAGGAACTCGATGGCCAATTGATTTATGATGCAATAATGAGTCATTTTGATGCCGCTTTGGTCAAAATGCAGTTCCAGACCCAGGTGATCACCCTAGGTTTCAAGGCAGCTGACTATTTTAATAAATACCCGGGAAGATTTATTTCATCCCATCTGTCAGATTGGACCGCCGACAAAAAAGAGGTTCCGATCGGGCAGGGTGTCATTGACTGGAAAGAATTCTTTGCCGCTGCGAAAACGGGCGGCGTAAAGAATTTCTTTGTCGAGATGAAGCTGGATACATTTAAGGATAGTGCAGCTTATATCAAAGGCCTTTGATATCATATCGCCACTGTCGTCCGTATTACCTGGAATAGGAGGAATTCCACATATTTTCTACGTTAACCAAACGGTTAGGGTCTGGCCCGGCAACTTGCATCCTGAAACATTCTGGGGCCAAAAAAAATAGTAGGAAAAGAACGCTTAATGAGTCTCAAAATGGCCTAACTTCCTCATGTCGGCAAAACAAAAATTTAAGGGCTTTTGATCGCTAATCATAAAAACAACCAGTATGAAAAAGATCCTCTTTTGCCTGTCCCTTATATTCCCATGCCTGGCTTTACCCAAATCGGCATTAAGGCGGGCCTGAACTTCGCCAATGTTACCAAAGCTTCATCGATCGACAACAGCAGGAGCACTGGATTTAATGTTGGAATTTTCTACTCCACTTCTCCAAAAAAGATCCTGGGTTCAAAAACTGAATTGGTTTTTTCCCGACAGGGATATGATTATCATACAAACGGAAACTCGGGTAGGGTTAATCTCGACTATATCATGCTGCCGGAATATCTCTGTATCAGTATCACCAGGTATTTCCAGATTCAGGTAGGCATGCAGGTAGCCTATTTGCTCAACGCTAAATCAGATAGCGCTCAAAACCCGTTGTCTGGAACCCAATATGGAAAACTACTGGATTACTACAACCGTTTTGATTATGGTATAGGTGTTGGAATAGAGACACACCCATACATGGGCCTCCTCGTCGGTGCAAGAGCGAATTTCAGCCTGAATAATCTGTATAAAAATACTGATCCGGGCTCTTCCGGAACCCAGCCCAGCTATATTCCTACAGTAGATGTAAAGAATTATCTTTTGCAGATATATCTTGGCTGGAGATTTGGAAAATAGCACAGTCCGGGTAGATCATTTGATTCAGGAGTCAGCATTCATTTACCAACCACTTCCTTGCTGATCAGGTATTTCTCTAACAATGAAATACCCTTCCTAATTTCTTCCCGCCCTCTGCACTCGATTCCATACCATCCACGATAACCGGAATCGTTACAGCGTTCGATCATTTTCCTTGTCAGCGCTTCCGAAGGTTGATTGCGGTATGACATCCCTTTTGCAAAAGGAAGAACTTTTTCAAGATATTCACAATTATCATAGTCAAGACCGGGATTACGCCAGTCTGGATAGGTTCCAAAACGGGGGTCGTTCACTTCCTTCATTAAATCCACCATCCAATCCGCATCATCGGAAACGCCGCCATGATTTTCTATCATAATCGTAACTCCGGAAGGCTTACTATAATCCAAAAGCATATGATAAGATTCCGCGGCCCATTTCAATGCTTCCTGCTTTTGCACGTTTTGGGTCCCCCTGCAGTTTGTACGTATGGCATGGCAGCCAAGGTAATGGGCAATATCCACCCATTTTTGATGTTGGGTCACAAACTGTTTTCGTTCTTCTCTTGTGGCAGCGCAACCGTCGCCTTCATCATCCACCATAATCAATACCATGGTTATTCCGTGATCGGCAGCATTCTGTTTCAAAGTTTTTAGGTATTCCAGGGTAGGAACTTCGAAAAGCGTGTTGACGAATTCTATCCCGTTAAGATTGAAATCCTCTCGTGCTATTCTCGGAAAATCCAGGTTCTTAAATCTGCCCGCCCGAAACTCATCTATGAGGGCCCATTCTGCAAGGGATATATCATTTTTTGCAGGTGAATTATTCATTGATATAAAATAAATACAAGGTAACCAAATAGCCAGAGTAGTGCGGGTATCTTAACTTTGATTGAATTAATATTGGCCTTATGCCTAAACGCAAACTGCAAGCAATATGGATAATACTTATCGGTGTTTTAATATTAGCCTTCTTTCTCTTTGGTATACGAAGTGCCTTTAAGGATAAGCTGCTTAAAAAGGAAAATTCAGGATATAAAACCCATCCTGGTGGGGGAAGTGATAAGGGCTTTGCCTTCATTGAATTATTTACTTCAGAGGGATGTTCGAGCTGCCCGCCTGCTGATGAATTGGTAGCCCAACTTTCAAAGGAGGGGAGAAAAAATGTATTTATTCTTGGCTATCACGTAGACTATTGGGACCAGCTCGGATGGAAGGATAAATTCAGTAATGCTGCATGGACAGAAAGACAGCAAAAATATATTACCAGGCTTGGGCTTGGAAGTGCATACACTCCCCAAATTATTTTAAATGGAGTTGATGAATTTGTTGGGTCAGACAGAGAAAGACTTTATCGTGATATTTCTAAATACCGTGCGGACGACGAACACGAAAAGATTAACATTTCCGCCCGGGTCATAAAGAATAGTGTAGAGGTTAACTACCAAGCTCCTCAATTGCAGGGGTGTATGATCTATTTTGCCCTGATACAGACAATCGGCTCGAGTCAGGTAAAGGGTGGAGAAAATCACGGAAAATATCTGGAGCACATAAATATTGTAAGCAATCTAAAATCGGTTACTCCCGGTGAAAAACAGAATCAAGTTAACTTTCTGATTCCGTCGGATTTTAGTTTGGCAGGAAATAAAATAGTTGCTTTTCTTCAAAGGAATAACGATTACAGGATACTGGCCGCAACGGAATGCGCGATTAATTGAATCCGGCCACCGCTGCCATAAGCTTTGGCTGCAAAGGACCAACCCAAAACATAATGACCTGTTAACCTTGATTATCGAACAATAACTTTTTACTTTATGAGGCGATAGATATTCTATGTTTCAGGATCAGTCTGAAGAATAACTAATACAAGAATCCTCATATAGTGAAAACTTTCTTCAAAGCGCAGGCCGCTCTAATACTGGGTTCAATAGCAGATTTCCTTATAACAATTATCCTGGTTGAAATATTCAAATGCTGGTATATAATCGCAAATCTTATCGGCAACATCTGTGGTAACCTATCCCAATTCATTATTTCCAGGAACTGGGCATTTAAAGCGGGTGATGGCAAAATATCATCCCAGTTCTTCAGGTTTATCCTTGTATGGTTAGGTAATTTACTGCTGTCTGCTGCGGGGGTATTCTTTTTCACACGTTACATTCACCTCAACTACATCATCTCCAAAACCATAACTTCAGTTTTGCTTGGCCTCACTTACAACTATTTATTGCAGAAGGAATTTGTTTTTAGCCATCCATAAACCTGTTCCCCAATCGGGTAAAAATGCAAAAATGGGTCAAAATTCCTGCGCCATCTTCCGGCAGAAAGCGTAACCGAAAATTAATCTTCAGATAAGGTTGTGGTTATATTGCCCCGATATCTTTACAAAACCCATTTAAATGAAAATAACCTATTTTCTACCCTTCTTATTTTTCTATTGCATCGCATCGTCCCAGCCTTCCCAAATAAAGAACATATTCATCATAACCACAGATGGTTTCCGCTGGCAGGAAGTGTTTACCGGTGCAGACTCTGCAATTATGAATGACACAGAATACGTGCAGGATACTGCCCTGATAAAAGATTTGTACTGGGATCCGGCAGCAGGGGAACGCAGAAAAAAACTGATGCCTTTTTTCTGGAATGTTATTGCTAAAGAAGGTCAACTTTACGGCAACAGGTTATTGCATAATAATGTCAATGTAAAAAATCTGTACAAAATTTCTTTCCCCGGTTATAACGAAATACTCACCGGTTATGCGGACCCGCTCCTGATTCCAAATCTTCGCATAAACAACCGCAACAAAAATATTCTTGATTATTTCAATTCACAGGAAGCGTATAAGGGAAAAGTCGTCGCGTTTGCATCCTGGAATATGTTCCCTTCCATTTTAAATAAGAAACGAAGCAGAATTTATTTAAACAGCGGATATGATTCCGCAACGGGAGGTTTGGATATTACAGACGATATGATAAATGCCACACAGGATCAGGTTTCGCATAAAGGACATACACGATACGATTTATTAACAAGCATAGCAGCAAAAGAATATATACATCGTAATCATCCGCGGATTGTCTTCATGAGCTTTGGCGAAACCGATGAATTTGCCCATCAGAACAGATATGATCTGTATTTAGAGCAGGCAACGAATATTGATAAAATGATTGAAGAACTCTGGTATGCGGTGCAAACCGACCCTTTCTATAAAGACAACACCATTTTCATTATTACCACCGATCATGGAAGAGGACAAGACCTGCTTACCTGGCATGGACATAATGGTTTCATCAAAGGCTCCGGCGATACATGGCTGGCGATTATGGGACCTGGCATTAAACCGCTGGGGGAAATGCAATTCCCCGGGCAAATCTATCAGAACCAATTGGCTGCAACAATAGCCTTATTGATGGGCGAGAGATTTGTTACAGCACATAAAATCGGCAAGGCATTTCTTTCAAACGAAGCACCGGTTCCTGCCAGTGCAGCAGCGAGTTTTTTTCATCAAACTTCCTCCAACTAGCCCCTTATTTGCCGTAAATAGAATTCTTCCGGGATCGGACAATTACGGACCGTTCCGAAACGGGTCTTGCCCTATAAATATTTGAAAAAATAGGGATGTAGTTCAATTTAAGATCGAGGAAGTACTTCCAACCCTTACCTTGCGCAAAAAATAAGCACAAATAAATTACAGCATGATGAATGGCAATTTGTCAATACGCCTTCGCTTTCCACTGACCGCGCTATGGATATTGCCTTTTGCGGGAGCGGTTTTTGCCAACAGGCTTAGCGTTTCAGAGCCGGAAGGCCGCGATACGGGCGCATATCAATTTGAAAGGACCATTTCGCGGAACGTGCTGGAAAACTATTTATCCCGGGCAATTACTATGCAGAATTTGCTGATAGGTCAGGGTGATTTTGATGATAACCTGCGTATGATGAAAAACACCGGCGCAAAATATATCGGGCGCAGCGTTTGTCAGTGGGGAGGAGAGGCAAATTTATTGCAGAATTTCAAAAAGGAAGGAGTTTTGGCAGACAAGGTTCACCGGTTTGATCCGGATGTAGTGCTGGAGGCCTGCATCTTTGAGATTGTGACGAGGCAAATAAACCAGGTTCCCGTTCCCACATGGGCTTTCACGGCATTGGGATTGCCGTCAGAACAAAGGAATTTTCGTTACGACAGCATGATATACGCAGATGGAAGGATGAATGATCAATGGGGCAAAGGAGCTTCGGTGCCGGATGTGAGCAGAAAAGAAACCAAACTGATGTTCTATTTCCTGGCCGCTTCCTATATTAATCTGGGAATTGAAGGGATTCACTTCGGGCAGGTTGAACTCATGAATAAAAATGATCCCAACCTGGATAATTATGCAGAAATACTGGGATTGATCAGGGCATACGCGACGAAGCATGCGCGCAGGCAAATGGTACTTTGCAATTCCCATGTACCCGGCGGTGGGTTCGTTAAGGACGGGCATTTGCTGATGGATTTTCATGCTTTTCCGCTCAGGATTATGGAAGTGCCGGATCAACCGCAGGAGGCGATCCTAAAACTTGGATTTTCCGATGGCCTTTATAACAGGAGCAAAGGCGGCATTACCTTTAGCGGCTGGTCTTGTGAACACCTCCCTTACCTGGTGGAATTGGACAACTATGGTGTCAGCAAACATCCGGGAAAACCAAATCCGGAAATAAACGCGGCGGGTTTTGACTGGATATGGGGTTATGATGAGATCAGCTGGTTCGCTCATCAAAGCAAAGAATACCGCAGCAGCTGGTTGCATTATGCGTGGAATTGGGTGAAAAAAACGGATCCCAATGGTTTCGTTGAAATGCCGGGAAGCCGGGTGGAAACATCCCCGCTGGATCATAGACAATGGTATTATGCCAACAAGCCAGGTCCGGCAGTGCCAGACGGACTTGGAGATGAAGATACGATCCGTGCGATATGGGTTGCCGATCATGTAAGGTTACCGTGAGGATCCTCCGGAAGGTATTGCGATTGTAACTGGAAAATAAAAACTTGCAATGAAAACCTCAATACGATTACTTTCTTTCAGCTGTTTATTATTAGTCGCGTTTGCATCATTCAAATTTGCAGCGAATATTGACACAGTAAAAATTGATACCGGCCTTATATCCGGTACAATAAACAAAGACGGCGATATACACATTTTTAAGGGAATCCCTTTTGCAGCGCCACCCGTTGGGAATTTTCGGTGGAGATCGCCCCAACCTGTAGCGCCATGGTCAGGCGTGCGTACATGCGATTCTTTCGGGCCAAGTCCCATGCAGGGAAGGCCGGTTCCCTTTAGCATGTGGACAGAGGAATTTCTTATCCCGAAGGAGCCAATCAGTGAGGATTGTTTGTATTTGAATGTGTGGACAGGCTCAAAATCGCCGAAGGAAAAGCGACCCGTACTTGTTTGGATTTACGGCGGTGGTTTTTCGAGTGGAGGCAGCGGAGTTCCAATATATGATGGTGAAGCCATGGCAAAAAAAGGAATTGTATTTGTCAGTATCAATTATCGCGTGGGGATATTTGGATTTTTTGCCCATCCTGAATTGACAAAAGAATCTGGAAGAAATGCATCCGGTAACTACGGGCTGATGGACCAGGTGGCAGGGCTTCAATGGGTGAAAAGAAATATTGCAGCTTTTGGCGGAGATCCAAATAATGTAACGGTAGCAGGACAATCCGCCGGTTCCATGAGCGTGAACTGCCTTGTAGCTTCTCCGCTTGCAAAGAATCTGATTCAGAGAGCCATTGCTGAAAGCGGTGCGAACTTTGTCTCCGCAGCTATACGGGTGAATATAAGCTTGCAAGAGGCTGAGCAGGACGGCATAAAAATTTCACAATCTTTAAATGCATCCTCGATATCTGAATTAAGAAATAAATCTGCGGAAGAATTATTGAAAAAAGCCCAGGGGCTACACGTACCTATCATTGATGGTTATGTTTTGCCTGATGAGATTATAAACATTTTTACGGCTCATAAAGAAAATAATGTTGCATTGTTAACTGGTTGGAATGAAGATGAGGGATTTATATTTGGTCCGGTAAAAAACGCTGAATCTTTCCGCAAAGAAGCCAATGAAAAATACGGAGCAGAAGGTAAAACATTTTTGCAATTCTTTCCTGCTGATAGTGATTCGGTGGCTGCCGTTTCGCAAATGAAACTTTCACGTGATATGATCTTTGGTATTCAAAATTATACATGGGCAAATATGCAAAGTGAGCTGGGATCTAAAGTGTATGTATATCGTTTCACACGCAAACTGCCTGCAACAGGAGTTTATGTGAAATACGGTGCGTTCCATACCGGAGAAGTTCCTTATGCCTATGATAATTTAAAATTTGTAAATCGCCCCTGGGAGCCGGTAGATTTTGAGCTCGCCAATACCATGTCATCGTATTGGGCAAATTTTGCAGCCACAGGAAATCCGAATGGTAAGGGGCTTCCTGAGTGGTATGCCTATGATACGAAGGACAAAAAGATTATGGTACTGAGCGAAAAACCAGAGGCAAAGAAGCTGCCTGATGCAGCGGCACTGGACTTCCTTTATGCGAAAATGAACAGTAAATAAGCCGGCGGGATAACTTCGACGATTTTACAAGGCCGTTCGTCGGGAATTTCCCGGATTCCTTTTCTATGTTATTAGTTTTGTAGCTGCAAAATGAATGATCTGCAGGGCCTGTGATTTCGTATCGGGTTGATACACAATATCCGTATTTTCATCCTTTGAAAAAAGCAGTCATTATAGGAAGTGGATTTGCCGGTTTATCTGCGGCCTGCTTTATGGCAAAAGCCGGTTTAGATACCACGGTATTGGAAAAACATGCCATACCCGGAGGCCGGGCCAGGAAGTTCATCGCTGATGGTTTTGTATTTGATATGGGACCAAGCTGGTACTGGATGCCGGATGTTTTTGAACGGTTCTTTGGCATCTTTGACAAAAAGGTCGCCGATTATTACCAATTAGACCGATTAAATCCATCCTACCGGATTTATTGGCCAGATGGGAAGATGGACATTCCTGCGGACTATACAGAATTAAGAAAGCTATTTGAAAGCATAGAAGCAGGAAGCGCCGGGCGCCTGGATCAATTTATGAAAGAGGCGGAGTATAAATATAAAGTAGGAATAAACAAGCTGGTATATAAGCCCGGGTTATCGATGTCGGAGTTCCTGGATATGGACCTCTTAAGGGGGGTTTTTAAACTGGATGTGTTTACATCCATGAAAAAACATGTTGGTAAGTATTTTAAAAACCCCCATTTGCAGCAGTTAATGGAATTTCCAATCCTGTTTTTGGGAGCTTTGGCCCAGGATACGCCAGCTTTATACAGCCTGATGAACTATGCTGATATAAAATTGGGGACCTGGTATCCTCAGGGTGGTATGTACAAAGTGGTAGAAGGAATGCATTCGCTGGCAAAAGAATTAGGAGTAAAATTGCTATTTAACATGGACGTAAGCGAAATAAAAGTGGCAAGCGGAAAGGCAAATACGGTTGTCGCAAATGACTTATTATCTGAAGAGTATTTTTACGAAGCGGATGTAGTGATCGGTGCCGCAGACTATCATTACCTGGAAATGAATTTGCTCTCAAAGGAAAACAGAACGTATAGTAAAAAGTATTGGGACTCCAGGGTAATGGCACCCAGCTGCCTGCTATATTTCGTAGGACTAAACAGGAAATTGAAGGATATTCAGCATCATTCCTTATTTTTCGACACTGATTTTAACAAACATGGCAAGGAAATATACATAGCCGGGAAATGGCCGGCAGATCCTTTATTTTATGTATGTTCACCATCGGTAACCGATAAAACGGTGGCGCCCGCCGGGCATGAAAATCTGTTCTTTTTAATTCCCGTTGCTGCTGGTTTACAAGGAGATACGGAAGAATTACGGGAAACCTATTTTCAAAAAATACTCTCCCGGTTTGAAGAAAAGACGGGGCAGTTGGTCAGGGATGCCATTGTTTATAAAAAGACCTATTCCGTGAGTAACTTTATGATTGATTACAATTCATTCAGAGGCAATGCCTATGGCCTTGCAAATACTTTAAGGCAAACAGCAGTTTTAAAACCTTCTTGTAGGAGTAATAAAATAAAAAACCTATTTTACACGGGCCAATTGACCATACCCGGCCCAGGAGTTCCTCCAAGTTTGATAAGTGGTGAAGTAGTTGCAAAAGAAGCAATCAAATATTTAAATAAATCATAGTACCCCGTTGAAATCTGATTAGACAAAACAAAACTGTGGTTATTATAACAAAACCGTTGTTATTATAATTAACCCTTAAAGCTTTCCAGGGATATGATAACATTATTCCATGAACTTTGCGAGCAGTGCAGCAAGACCACTACACAAAAGTACAGCACTTCATTTTGCAGCGCCATCAGATTATTACATCCGGAATTTCGGACCCCAATCTTTAATATTTACGGGTTTGTACGCTTTGCAGATGAAATTGTTGATACTTTCCATGACTATAACAAAGCAGAATTGCTGTTTGAATTTAAAAAAGAAGCTTATAAAGCTATTGAAAGAGGAATCAGCTTAAACCCTATTCTGCACAGTTTTCAGAAAACGGTCAAGTCTTATTCTATTCCTCTGGAGCTAATCGAAGCTTTTTTTAAAAGTATGGAAATGGACTTGAGTAAAACGCTTTATAATGGCAATGGATATAAAGAATATATTTATGGAAGCGCCGAAGTAGTAGGGCTGATGTGCCTGTATGTTTTCTGTGAAGGCGATAGCATCATGTATGAAAAACTAAGACCTTCTGCCCAATCTTTGGGTGCCGCTTTTCAGAAAGTTAATTTTTTACGGGACGTGAAAACCGATTATGAAGAACTCAACAGAACCTATTTCCCGGAAATTGACTTCAAAAATTTTACTTCCAATATGAAAAAAGGAATCGAGGCCGATATAGAGAAAGATTTCAAAGATGCCTACAGCGGCATCATCATGTTGCCCGTTAAAGCAAAGTTTGGCGTTTACGTAGCCTATAAATATTATTTATCTCTTTTTAATAAAATCAAGAAAACCGCTCCTTCAAATATCCTCGAACAACGTATACGTATACCCAACTATGGCAAAATCTATATTGTAGCAAAAGCCGGCATAATGAGCCAGCTTAATATCCTGTAATTATGGATATGACTGTAGGGGACGAATGGGGGCGTCGCAAATCATGCGCGGTTATAGGCGCTGGCGTGTCGGGAATAGCGGTTGCTATCCGCATGCATAAAAAAGGCTACGCTGTCACCGTATACGAAGCCAATCCTTTTCCAGGCGGAAAGTTGTCTTCCGAAAACAACAAAGGTTATCGTTTTGATATGGGCCCCTCCGTATTCACGATGCCTGAATATGTAGATGAATTATTTCAACTGTCTGGAAAAAACCCGCGTGATTACTTTAACTATTCACCTCTTGATCCGGTATATCGTTACTTCTTTGAAGACGGGAGCGTATTCCATGCAAGGCATGGCAAGGAGCAATTTGCTTCAGTTATGGCTGCAAACAGCAGGGACGCTAAAGAGGATATCATAGAATACCTGGATAAATCCGAAATCATTTACAACCTGACAGAAGACGTTTTCTTAAAGAATTCGCTACACAAGCTAAAGAGCTTTTTTACGTGGCCAACTTTAAGAGGCATTTTGAATTTTGGCAAAATCGGAGCTTTTGATACTATGAATGGGGCAAATCAAAAAGCTTTTACAGATCCCCGGCTGGTACAGGTTTTTAACCGCTATGCCACGTACAATGGGTCCAGTCCTTATTTATCTCCTGCTACTTTAAACGTGATTGCTTATGTAGAGATCGTGAAGGGCGCCTATTACCCCGTAGGTGGCATGTACAGCATTACAGAATCTTTGGTGCGGCTAGCTAAGGATATTGGTGTGCAATTCCTTTTTTCTACTCCTGTGCGGGAGATATTAACAGAAAATAAAAAAATAGCGGGCCTTCGGACGGATGCAGGAAAGACTGACTATGACGTGGTAGTAAGCAATATGGACATATATAACTGTTACCGGCAACTGCTGCCACATGCAAAAAAACCTACTAAAACCTTAAACCAGCCCAAATCAAGTTCAGGCATTATATTTTACTGGGGTATTAAAAAAGAGTTCGGCCAGCTTGGCCTGCATAATATTTTATTCAGTAACCATTATGAAGAGGAGTTTAATGCCATCTTTTCTAAGAAATCCATTCATGACGATCCCACCGTTTATTTAAACATAACCAGCAAACATACACCCGGAGACGCTCCCGCAGGTTGCGAAAACTGGTTCACTTTTATCAATGTACCGAACAATACGGGTCAGGATTGGGACAAACTTATCCTGGATGCCAGAACCAATATAATCAAAAAGATAAACCGGGTATTAAAAACGGATATTGAACCCCTTATCGAAAGCGAACTGGTTTTTGATCCCCGGGTGATTGAAAGCCGCACATCGAGCGCTTTTGGAGCCATTTACGGCAACAGTTCCAATAATAAATATGCTGCTTTTTTGCGTCACGCTAATTTTTCGAAAGAGATCAAAAACTTGTATTTCTGTGGTGGAAGCGTTCACCCGGGGCCCAGCATTCCATTATGTTTGTTGTCGGCCAAAATCACGGCAACGCTGGCAAAATAAATTGTGCAAATAGATATCGGAGTTATTTTATTTTTACCACTGACAAATGAATACCAGCACCATTATAGAAATAAAACACCTGACAAAGAGGTTTAAAAATGCTACAGAAGATGCTGTTAAAGATATTTCCTGTACGGTCAGCCGCAATGAAATATTCGGTTTGCTCGGACCCAATGGTGCCGGCAAAACGACCACACTTTCTATTCTTTGCGGGTTATTTCCTCCCACAAGCGGTTCAGTTTTTATTGACGGAAGAAATATTCAGAAAGACCTTGCCTACATCAGGAAGATAGTCGGTATTGTACCGCAGGATATTGCCCTTTATTCCAGTTTAACGGCGAAAGAAAATCTTGACTTTTATGGTCATATGTATGGTTTGAAAGGAAAAGACTTGAAATATAAAATAGCCTATTGGCTGGAAAAACTCGACCTGACCGATGCGTCTAACCGCCTGGTATCAGATTTTTCCGGTGGCATGAAGCGAAGAATTAATTTAATTGCCGGCATTTTGCATCAACCCAAAATTTTGTTCCTGGACGAGCCGACCGTTGGCGTGGATGTACAGAGCCGCAATGTCATTATCACGCATTTGAAAGAACTTAATAAAGCAGGGACGACGATTATCTATACTTCGCATCTTATGGAGGAAGCGGAAAATTTCTGTACCTATGTTTCAATTATTGACCATGGTAGAATATTAACGGGAGATTCGCCCACGGCCTTAATCTCTTCCCATAAGGGTTCCGCCAACCTGGAGGACGTGTTTTTACGACTCACCAAAAGAAAACCAAGGGATTAATGATCAGCAAGTTATTGGCATCCGTTCGGAAAGAATATTTACTGCTGGTGCGGGACAGGACCGGTTTGTCCATCTTATTCCTCATGCCCATGGTCCTCATCTTCGTTATGACCCTGATACAGGATGGAGCTTTCAAAACATTAAATGAAAAGGGTATTCCGGTTGTTTTCGTAAACAACGATAAAGATTCACTGGGCTTTTTGATCGAAAAGGGTTTGCGCAATAATGACCTATGCTCATATAATGATTCAATTAATGGCAAACCGGCAACTTTGGAATCAGCCAAACAGGCTGTTAGTGATGGAAAATTTTTGATCGGTATTGTTATCCCTGAAGGTGCAACCGCTGCCATAAGAAAGAACGTAACTAAATTGATCAAAGAATCAATCAATATCGATACGCAAACCATTCCGTATGATTCTTCAGGAAGTGATTCCGCGGAGATTGATATTCTGATAGACCCGGTGGCTAAAAAAACCTTTGTCACGGCAATTATAAGCAGCCTCCGGGAATTTATTTCGGAAATCAAAACAAAGATCATGTTTGAATCATTTTCCCGGCAGATAGCCGAAATAATTCCTGATAAGTCCCACGGACCAAAAAATGTTTTTGCCCAATCACAGATTATAAAATACAAAGAGATTTACGCATCTAAAACGGAAAAAATGATCATGCCCAATGCTGTACAACACAACGTACCGGCATGGACTATTTTCGCCATGTTCTTTATCGCCATCCCGCTCTGCGGAAGTATTATGAAAGAAAAAAGTGAAGGGAGTATTTTCCGTCTGCGTACCATGCCCGCCTCCTACCTGATATTAACAGGCGGAAAGCTGATTGTGTACGTAGTTGTATGCCTGGTTCAGTTTCTTTTGATGATATCCGTTGGCCTGTACTTTTTACCCATGCTGGGCTTGCCTACACTTGTACTTGGAAATAGTTTCTGGGGAATTAGTATACTTACGCTTGCCACAGCATTAGCTGCAACTGGTTACGGTGTATTGGTCGGCACACTTGCCTCAACAGAGCAGCAAGGGGCCATCATGGGATCGCTTTCCATTCTTTTATTATCCGCATTAGGCGGTATTTGGGTACCTACTTACGTAATGCCGGAATCTATGCGGTCGATCAGCTCCGTTTCCCCGCTGAACTGGTCATTGGATGGGTATTATAATTTATTTTTAAGAGGCTCAGGCGTATTGGCAATACTTACTGATGCAATGAAGTTGTTCGTATTTTTTATTGCAACGATGGCTATTGCATCATTTACAAACCAGATAAAAAGGAAGGTTTGAATTATGGATGAAAATATCATTATATCTGATATAAAAAAATTCATTGAAACCAATATCCTGGCCGGCGATATAATGCTGGAAGCGGATACAATTTTACAAAACATAGGAATTGACTCTTTTTCCATCGTTGAGATCATGCTTTTTATTCAGCAAAACTATAATATTCTCATTCCCGACGACCAGTTGGTACCTGAAAATTTCAGAACCTTAAAGGCATTAGCCCGGCTGGTAAATAAACTATTGGTATAACAGCTTTGTAAAATGAGAACCTTTGACAAGACAAGCCTTCCTGAAAACGTCCTTTTAACCGGGTCCGATTGCTTTCATTTGGTATTGGATAAGCATGCGCATATTCATCATGCGGGCAGCAATACCATGCGCATTGTCTTTTATTTTAATACCAGATTGTCCGTTGCCAATATAAAAAAGACCCTCGGCAATTCACCATTGATATACTGGCTCTGCAATGTCAAACTGTTAAAGGGTCTGTTCTTTGCCAAACCCCGCTGGCGCTACAAGGACAAAGGAAATGAAATGGTAATAAATGAATGTCATCATGCTGTTCTGAATGAAATACCGGAAATAATTTTACAAAGGGATATACCGCTGTATGGGAATCAATTTGTGGAAGCTGATATTGTTTATTATCCCGGCAACAAAACGTCATTCATTTTATCCTGGAACCATATCCTGATGGACGGAAGAGGGATCGGCATGCTTGTCCAGCACCTGAACGAGCTGAGCAGCGGACATAGCAATCAGCAGATTAAGCAACTCTTCCCTGCCCGGGAAAAAAAGACCGGTCTTTTCAGGTACATAAAAAATATGTACACGATCAAAAAATTCATTGAGAAATCCTCCAAAGCTCCCATCGCCTCCATAGCCCGCAAAAACAGCGAAAGTACAGTTGCATTTAAAAACAGGATAATCCATTTTACCGCAGAAGAGACGAATAAAATCAATGAGCAAGCCTTTCAGAATGGGGCGAAATTTGGCGCTAACCTGTACTATTTATCCTGCAGTGCCCATGCTGTAAATAATATAAATAAGCAAAGAAAGAAAGCGGGGGTTATGTGGATACCTGTTCCTTACGATGGCAGGCTAAAAGGGTCTCTTGGTCCGGTCATTTCCAATACAGTCGCCTTTTTGTTTTATCGCGTTCCTGTAACAGCCTTTGCCAGTGTAAAACAAACCGTAACCTGCTTTTCCACCCAAATGACCGAACAGATAAAAGATAAGATGCCGCAGAAATACAGCATACTGCTTAATATGATGCGGCATATTCCTCTCCGGCTTTATTACTTTTTAGTGAACAGGAGCGGTAAGGGCAGCTTTGCAAGCTTCTTGTATTCCTCTACCGGTGAAACCTTCAATAATATAAAAACGCTGTTTGGCGAAACGGTCAGTGGACTCACCATTTTCCCTTCTCCTACATTTCCCCCTGGGCTAACATTTTCCTTCCTGAAACACCGGGAGGCGCTAAATATAAATATCGCTTACTCCCCGGATATTGTCAATTACGAAGAACTTAACAGGATTGAACTGGATCTGAAAAATATTTTATTAGGAAAAAGCTGATGAAGGCAATAGTACATACCGATGTTGTTGTATTGGGCGGGGGCTCCTCCGGTGTGGCAGCAGCTGTGGCATCCGCAAAGGCTGGATTACAGGTAGTACTGATAGAAAGAAATTCTTTTTTGGGTGGTATGGCCACAGCCGCGGAAGTTGGCACCATTTGCGGGTTATATAAATTCAGTAAAAAGAATTCGTCAGAATATATCGCGGGCCGTTTCGCAAAAGACTTTGCAGAAGGATTAAGAATAAAATCCGGAACGGAGCCAATGCATAATTCATCCGGCTTACATTTCCTGCCTTACAATATTGAGGCATTCAAAAAAAACTGCGCCGCTCTGTTGAATGAAAATAAAGTAAAGATTCTTCTTAACGCTGAATTATATAACATACAAATACGAGATGCGAAAATTGAATCTGTTTCTATCAATGCAGAAGGTGAATATATACCGCTTGAATTACGCTCTATCATTGATTGTTCGGGAGATGGTTTCCTGAGCCAACTGGCTGATCTGCCCCTGATTGAAAGCGTAAGGTACCAGGCAGCAGCACAGGTATTCAGCATGCAAAATGTGATTGAAACAAATGAGGCAGTATTGGGAATTGTTTTAATGAAGGCGTTGCGATCGGCCATCAACGAAAAGGAATTGCCACATTATTTCGACAGAGTTTACATCATTCCCGGATCTCTGAAAGGCAATTCCGTGAGCTTTAAAATTGGTATCCCGCTTGACGTGACGCATACTCCCGGGAACTTACCTGAACTGAAAACTGCTGCACTTTCTTTTATTCATGAACTTACAGAGTACCTTATAAAACAGGTTCCTCTTTTTAAAAAAGCGAGCCTGTTACATATTGCCCCCCAGGTTGGAATAAGAGTTGGATTGCGTACCATGGGAAAATATATTTTAACTGAAGCTGATGTGTTGCAATGTAAAAAATTCGGGGATGCCATCGCCAACGCTTCCTGGCCTATTGAAGAATGGGAACAGGACCGTCGGGTTAAAATGCGTTATCTAAAGGAAGATGATTTTTACCAGATCCCGGCCAGATGTTTACAATCCAAAACAATGGATAACCTGTTTACCGCCGGCAGGTGTATATCGGCCACAGACGCTGCCATTGCCAGCGCCCGCGTAATGGGTGTTTGTTTGCAAACCGGGTACGCAGCCGGTTGTTTGGCGGCTGCAAGTGCATTGAATCTTTCGCTGGAGGATGCGATAATCAATATACAGGAGCAGGAGTTCTGATTATATCCGCCAGTCTTTATTAACTTCAACCTATGGGTCAATTTCCCGTTTATGATATTTTAAAGGAGGCTGCCATCAGGTGGCCCGAAAAGCCTGCCGTCTATGATGCTTACGGCATGCTTAGTTTTGGGCAATTGTTTACTGAGGCAGAAGAACTGCGATTAAAATTACTGGAAATTGGAATCAAAGAGGGTATGGCGGTTGGCCTGAAGGCCTGTAACGGACGAAATTTTATTGCAGGTCTTTTTGCCGTGATCGGCTGTGGCGCTGCGGTGATGCCTATATATCACCAGCTAAAAAAGTCAGAGATTGATTCCATAATACAGGAAACCCAACTGCATGCCCTGCTGGATGATAAAAGTGGCCTGCCCTATTTTAAGATGAGCGACGCGGAAATATCCATGAAGGCAGGAATATTCGATTTCAATTTTATAGAAGCCAACAGGGGAATATCCTTTGCACCGCATGTAAAAATGCCGGCATTTATGCGCTTTACGTCCGGCACCACCGGAAAATCCAAGGGAGTTGTTATTTCTCATCAGTCAGCAATAGAAAGAATTGAGGCGGCTAATAAAGGATTGGCATTAGGTTGCGATGATACGGTGATTTGGGTTCTGCCCATGGCTTATCACTTTCTGGTATCAGTTATTTTGTATATAAAATATGGGGTCACGGTTGCCATCGCAAAAGATTTCCTCGCGAAAAATATCATTCAGCTGACCAATCAATACAAAGGCACTTTATTATATGCCTCTCCACTTCAGATCCGCTTGTTAGCCAATGATGCCGGTACAGAAAAAATGCCTTCTCTAAAGCAAATAATTTCTACCTCAGCAGGCATATCCCTGGATGTTTGTGTGGCATTTAAAAAGCGATTTAATCAGGATGTGAGCCAAGCCTACGGCATTATTGAAATTGGCTTACCCATAATCAATTCCATAAAATCTGCAGAACATCCCGATGCCGTTGGTTATACATTGCCGGACTATGAAGTTGCCATATTGGATGACAACAATAATCCCTTGCCATCAGGAACTGTTGGCCACCTGGGCATTAGAGGTCCGGGCATGTTTGATGCTTATCTTCTGCCCGCGCAGGTGCGTGATGAGGTTTTGATAAATGGTTATTTCCTGACGGCTGATTATGCGTCGCAGGCAGCCGATGGCCTGATAAAAATAGAGGGGCGGGTAAAATCAGTTATCAATGTGTCTGGCATAAAGATTTTTCCGGAAGAAATAGAAGCGGTATTAGAAACCATTCCGGAAATCAAACAGGCCCGGATCAGCAGCAGGCCTCATAATTTGCTTGGGCAGATCATTGAAGCTGAAGTTGTTTTACAGGAAGGCGCCACGATTAATATAGAGAAAGTACTCACCTATTGCCGAAACCGATTATCAAACTTCAAAGCACCACAACATTTAAAAATCGTAAGTGTGTTGCCGATGACAAATACAGGCAAGCTGCGCAGGGATTAAGCATTTCTGTTCAATCTTCTTTCATACAGGCAAACGACGAGCATAGTAAGTAACATGCCATAAAAAATATCTTCGAATGGAATGGTATATATCCTGATGCCCAGGTTCTCCGAGTCGTTATAAATTACCACCGGAATAGCAGTAAGAAAGCCATTTACAATCAGTAAGGGAATTAAAATTACGGCATACGAAACTAAAAAAGAGATCGCATCAAATGTTTTAAAAAAGTTTCTGCATACATAAACAAGGATAATAAAAAGAGATGTAAACAAAAATGTCCAGGAGCTGTAATATCTATGATGAAAAATGATAGCCCCCATCATTAAAATAACCGCCAGCGATTTTAAGAAAATATCCGCCCCTCCTTTGTTCTTTATATTAGGGAAATAACAGCGGATGCATTCATAAATAAAGACACAACAATATGGAACCAGTATAAAGAAAAGAACTTCTTCCAAAGGAAGATGAGCGATCTTAATGCCTGTAATGTATTTTTCATTAAAATACCATACCCCTTGCGAAGTAAAGAAAATATCCCAGGCAATATAAAACAGGGCAGGAATTATCATCGCCGGAAAAAGATATTTCCATTTTCTAAAAAAGGCTACCTTTTTGTCAAAACTCAGCGCCAGAGGTCCGGCTAAAGAAGCTGAAAGAATGAGGAAATATGTGTAGTGCGCATTCACCCGGCTACTTCCTGTTTCTTTTTAAATCCGCCCTTACCTTATTCCAATATTTTTTTGAAACCCACAACATGCCAAAACTTTCGCCGTTCTGGCTGTCCAGATGTTTGTGATGCATTTTATGAGCCCAGCGTACGGTGCGTATGTAGGTGTTATTGGTTCGGGTAAACCATTTAATCCGCTGATGAATAATTACTTCATGTACCAGGAAATAAGCCGTGCCATATAAACTTAACCCGGCTCCGATGGCGATTATCCAGTAAGTTTTATAAATCACACCCATCATAATAAATAACCAGCTTGGTATGGCAAAAATCAGGAAGAAATAATCATTTTTCTCAAAAAAACCGGGGCCTTTTTGATGATGGTCCTTATGCAGATTCCACAAAAAGCCATGCATGACATAGCGATGCAGGCACCAGCTAAAGCCTTCCATTAAAATAAAAGTACCTAATGCAATCAGTATGTAGACAAAAAAACTCATTTCTTGATTCCTGAAAAATTATTTCAAAGTAACCCGCAGCAGTAAAAAAAACAGGAGTTGGATCAGCATCAAATTTACAGCGAATTTGTTTAGCTTTTCAAATTTACCAACATGAAAAATGGACAGCAACAACCCGCTGATCAAAAACCAGCAGACATAGTTGTACACCGGTATTGAACCATCCCCATTCCACCTCCAGTAACCCAGTCTGACGGCCACCGGCTCCATCAGCCAATCATAAAAGGTCGTTAACAAAGCTCCTCCCAAAATAATGGGAATGGCTTTAAATTTTATTTTCAGCGTATAAACGCTCATTCCACTGCAATAAACCACAATAAACCAATTTACTCCCAATATCAGTGGGGTATCCAATACCCTGTAACCCATCACTACGCCATAGCTATAGTTACCGAAAAGGATCCCTGTCTGTACTCCAATCATTTCAACTCCCATACCTATAAAAAAACAACTCATGAGAAAAAAAGAAAACCACCCGTTCTTTCGGGTTTGGGTCCATACCAACAAAATCAACATGAGCAATAAATTAATAAGGGTCGATTGCAGGAAAAATGTTTTATCAAAAAACAACAATCCTATAAGCCCGATGGTATGAAACAAAATAGCTATTGCCGTTGCTACCTGATATTTTGTAAATCTGCTCCGCACGTTTTTTTTATTTGGAATTTATGAGTCATCCTTTAGTCACGCAAATGAAATTCTGCTTTATCCAGCAGGCATTTCAAAAACACCCTAATTGAAAAATGGGTCGATAACTCCTGATCGTAGTACCAGCAGAAGAAAATAGAATATAACAAACTAAACCATATCCGTACCCGAGACGGGAATCGAACCCGTACCCGCATTTCTGCAGACAGGATTTTAAGTCCTGCGCGTCTACCTGTTCCGCCACCCGGGTATGCTTTCAAATAAAAAATTCCATCCCTTTGCGCGGATGGAATCCCTGAGCGGAAGACCGGGCTCGAACCGGCCACCTCGACCTTGGCAAGGTCGCGCTCTACCAAATGAGCTACTTCCGCATATTATCCTTCATAAGAACTTTTCCGGGGACGGCAAATCTAAACAATCGATCCGGATCAAAAACGGAATCTTACTTGTATTCAGGAGTATACAGCGTATTAGCGGGAACAACCACCTCGGGTTTGCCTTTATACCGGTGGGTATATAATCCATAGCAGGCGCCGATGATTAATGCCACAATACAAAATGTTTCCAGGTAAAAAAGAAATACAGACGAATTCACCCAATTATACGTGATGTCCTTCAGTTTCGGATCCTTGTATTCTATCGGTTCATCTTGCATATGAATCAGTTGATTGCAGGGCAAAAATAACTGATTCGGCGAAAAAATCAGCTTTTATCGGCTACAATTTCATCAAAAGTTTTCTTCCCGCGCACAAAATGCTTCCAGGCGACACAATTCATGTACCAGCCAGCCAGCGTGGCCTTTCTCTGCGAAGGGAAAACGCTCTTCTTTTTCCTAAAAAACAACCATTTGACAAAAGCCAGATGCGCTTTAAGGATGGCAAAAAAGTATATGGCTTCCCCGGCAAACAAAGATTTCCATGCAGAGATATTGTCCAGCATGATCCTTAACGGAATCTTCCAGAGCGACTGACGCCTGGGTAAATTCTTGGCCAGCATGATCATATTGTTCCGGAAATTCAGAAATACTTTTCTTTCGTTTCCCTTGGGCAGGGTGCCTCCGCCGACATGGTATATGACGGAAGGCGGACAAACATATATCCCGTATCCCATCAACTGCAGGCGCCAGCAAAAATCAATTTCCTCCATGTGTGCAAAAAAGTAGGTATCCAGGCCCTTTGTTGCATGAAATAATTCTGCGCGCACAAACATGGCGGCACCGCTGGCCCAGAAAATTTTCTGCACATCGTTGTATTGTCCATGATCCTGTTCGCAGATATCAAATATCCTTCCCCTTGCAAAGGGATATCCCAGGCAATCCATCCATCCGCCCGAAGCGCCTGCATATTCAAAACAGTCCTTCTGATTAAAACTTAGAATTTTTGGCTGACAGGCGCCGATCGTCCGGTCATTTTCCATGAGGCCGACCACGGGCTCGATCCAGCCGGGCGATACCTCAACGTCAGAATTCAGTAAAACATAATAATCACTTTCTACCTGTTTCAAGGCCTGGTTGTAACCTCCGGAATAGCCATAGTTTCTGTCGAGTATAATCTGGCGGATCTGCGGGAAATGGTCCTGAAGAAAGGCTATGGAATCATCCGTAGAGCCATTGTCTGCCACCACCACTTCAAAATTTGAATAAGTGCTTGCCAATACGGAAGGCAGGAACTGCTCCAGGTATTTGCGCCCGTTAAAATTGAGAATAACAACTGATACTTTAGCCGGCACTTGAATTCGTTGCGGTAAAAATTTCGCCAAAAATAAGGGTTCTCCGGAGAACCATCCGTTGAATTAATGATATGATGGGCTTTAACTACTTTAGCGGCATGATCGGATTCCGGTTCAACTGGCGCTGGCTGCTCGCTCTTCTGGGTATTGGTATTGTGTGCGGTACGATCCTCTATTCCCAATACCTCGCCGAAAAGATCGAGCGGGAGGAACAGCAAAAGATAGAACAATGGCTGGCCGCAAGCAAAGCCATACTCAATCCCGACCTGACCCTTCCTAACCTCATCCGCAACGAACAACACTCCATTCCTGTTATCGAGACCAACGAAAAAGACAGCATCACCAATTATTTCAATCTGGATACACTGAAAGCGGCGCATGACAAGTTCTATCTTCCGGGTAAGTTAAAAACCTTCCAGTCGCAGAATCCGCCGCTGGAGATTAAATGGAGCGATTCTCCCTACACGGCAAACCGGTATTATTACGGCCATACTGCACTGTTGGACCAGGTTCGCTATTACCCGATTATTCAACTTCTCCTCGTGGCCGTGCTCGTATTCTTTATCATTTATTCCATCAGCACAAGCAATCGTGCCACACAGAACCAGGTATGGGTGGGCATGGCCAAAGAAACGGCCCATCAGCTCGGAACGCCGCTATCATCACTTCAGGGCTGGATAGAAATGCTTAAGGAAGAAGGAACGTCTGTGGAAACTGTCTCCGAACTCCAGAAAGACGTAGACAGGCTAAAACTTATTTCAGACAGATTCAGCAAGATCGGCAGCATTCCCAGCCTGGAGAAATCTGATATTATATTTCAGGTTCAACAGATGATAGAATACATCCGAAGACGCACCACTTCTAAGGTTCAGTTCGCGTTGGAAACGCACGGATCACAATTTGTGCAGACCGAAATCTCCAGGCCTCTGTTCGACTGGGTGATCGAAAATCTTTTCAAGAA
>Ga0182024_10004468_pt1 | contig 32148 bp, 37 predicted proteins | sample P32metaG_FD_120480 | JGI IMG/M metagenome (GOLD analysis project Ga0182024, IMG submission 120480) | Permafrost microbial communities from Stordalen Mire, Sweden - P3-2 metaG (Illumina Assembly) | ecosystem: Environmental > Terrestrial > Soil > Wetlands > Permafrost | place: Sweden: Stordalen...
ACATTCGCCGGAATTCTGTGAGCGCGAAGACCGTCGGCTGAAGCCGACGCTGCAAGCTGAAGCTCGCGCCACCGTCGTTCTTCATCAGCATCGGTGAGCCGCGCAGGCTCATGGGACTCCCTAAGGTCGCGGCTCGGCAATTTAGCGGAGTGCGATGCTGCAACGATCAGTCGTGACCGTTGATAAACAGCGGCGGTTGGGACCTGCGCAGCCGGGCCCACGCTGGAAACAGCGCCGGGTTTTCCAGCCACACCGTCAGCCACAGGACGTTCTCCTCTTTCGCTCTCCACTTGGCGTGATCCTTGGCCATGATCACCAGTTTCCGGACTGCCATCTTGTGTGCGGCGTCGCCCGATTCGTACTCGGCCAGAAGCGCCAGCAGGCTCAGCTCCAGTTCCCCGATATTCGACTGGCGCACTCCTTCCACAATGGGTGCAAGGGGCCTTTTCGAATCACGCAGCAGCTTTCGCAAATAGCTCTCTGAAATAGGCGTAAGCTCCTCTCGCAATCGCTCAAATTCGGCGAGACCGATGAGAGAAGGCTGGTGTTGCGCGATCCATTCGGCGAGTTTAGCCCGCTTTGTGCTTGGCATGACGGTAGGCCAGCACCGCCTTTTCATGCGCGGCGCGTGTTGCGGAAAATACGTGGCCTCCACCATCGGCCTTCGCCACGAAGAACAAGTATTCGGTCGCGGCAGGATGCAGGGCTGCGTCGATGGCCGCGGCTCCAGGATTGGCGATGGGCCCTGGCGGAAGGCCCGCGTTCCGGTAAGTATTGTACGGGTTTTGATTCAACAGATCGGACTTGTAAATCACTCCCGAATAGCGGTTGTCGAGCAGCGCGGCGTAAATCGTGGTGGGATCGCACTCGAGCCGCATGTCTTTAGCGATGCGATTGGTGAAAACCCCCGCGACGATCTTGCGCTCCTCGGCAACGCCGGTTTCCTTCTCGACGAGCGAGGCAAGCGTGACCGTTCGCAAGACGTCCGCTGACTTTGAAGCGTCGAGCCTCTTCCAGTGCCGCCGGAACTCATTGGTCATCCGGTAGCACAACTCGACCGCAGTGGCTGAGTGGGTCAAACGATAGGTGGCCGGGAACAGAAATCCTTCGAGCGAGGGCGCCCGGGGAGCCAGATCCAGAATCGACGCCGGATCGGCCGAGGCATCCAGAAATTCGCCCGCGGAGATAGTGCCGCTGGTCGAAACAAGCCGGGCGATATCGAACCGGTTGCTGCCTTCGGGCACCGTGAGCTCGAAATAGTAAATGTCCCCCCGATGGATGCGGTCGAACACGGTCAACACGCTGGACGGCGCACTGAATCGATACTCGCCGGCTTGCAACCTGGCGGAGGGGTTGAGCGCGCGCGCCAGCCATAGCTGCCATTCGTAGTGAATCACTCCGGCTTTTTGGAGCGCGCCGGCTATGGCGGGGATGCCGGAGCCGTGCTCAATGCGGACGAACGTCTCGCCGGATGGGGCCAAGTAAGGCCGTCCCAGAGACCATACCGCGGCGACGCCCGCGATGAGGCCCACGGCGAATACGATCAGCACGAAGCGGAGGATTTTTTTCACGATCGCCCCCTAGGGCCGCGGCTCGCTAGCGTACTCTGACCGAAGGAAGCGATCGTATTTACCATTCCGCACCCGAATCCAGATAACTCTCGAGCAAAATCACCGCCGACAGCTTGTCGATGGCGCGCGCCCTCTTCTCAATTCCGATCCCGCTCGAACGCAGCACGCGATGCGCCTCGACCGTGGTCAGACGCTCGTCCCAATATTTCAGCGCGATGCCGGTATGCTTCGCCAACCGCTCCGCGAATTCATGGACGTACGCCGCCTGCCGGCCCTCATGGCCGCTCATGTGGATTGGATTCCCCATCAGCAAAAGCGTTACTTCCCGTTCCGCGACCAGGTGGGCGAGCGCGGCCATATCTTCGCGGATATTGGTCCGTTCCAACGTCGGGAGGCCTTGCGCGGTGATGCCCAGAGGATCGCTGACAGCCAATCCAATGCGCTTTTTGCCCAAATCGAGGGCCAGAATACGCCCTTTCCCTGTATTTTTGTGGTCCTCCACGCGTCTAGTTAATTATAGTTAGATAAAGGCCCTCGCTTTGTTGACTCCGGTTGTCACCACCGCCCGTCGACCCGCCTCCCGAGGCGTTGGGATCCTTGCGCTCGGCGTCGCGGTCGCGTTGCTGTACTACGGCCGCGTCTTCATCGTCACGGTCATCATCGCGGCGATCATCGCCTTCTTGCTCGATCCGGCGGTGCTGTTTTTCATGAAGCTGAAAATGCCCCGCGGGCTCGCGAGTTTCGTGGTTTGCAGCCTCGGCCTGATGTTTCTGTATCTCGCCGGGCTGGGGGTCTATACAGAGGGTCTGGCGATGTTGAACGATCTGCCCGCGTATGGGGAACGCATCAACGCGCTGGTCGACGGCGCCACCGGGCGGATGGACAATCTCGAAAAAGGGATGTATCGTACGCTGATGCCGAAGCGTTTTCAGGAGGAGACGCAGCAGGCCGAGCGCGAAGCCGCGGCGCGGAGCAGCACGAATAAGAAGAAAAAACCGGAGGTGGCGCCGCCGCCGACCATCCAGGAGGTGCGCGTGCGCCCGGAGCCAACGCCTCTGGTCAACTACGCCTATACCTATCTGACCTCCTTTTACAGCGTGCTGCTGATGGCGAGCTTTGTCCCGTTCCTGGTCTATTTTCAGTTGAGCTGGGGCGACCATATCCGCACGCGCGTGTTGTATCTGTTCGATGGAGCCGATCGTCAGGTGGCGGGCCGCGCGCTGGCCAGCGTGGCGGAGATGGTGCGCGCCTACGTCGTCGGAAATTTTCTGCTCGGTCTGTTTTTGAGCGTCGCGAGCTCGATTCTATTCGCCAGCGTGAAATTGCCGTACTGGCTGGTTGCCGGGCCGTTAAGCGGATTCCTCAGCCTGATCCCCTACATCGGCTTGCCGCTGGCATTGGCGCCTCCGCTGTTCGCCGCGCTGCCCATGCAGACCGGACCGCAGTTGTACCTGTTTTTGTCCGCCAGCGTAGCGCTGCTGCATCTGTTCGCTCTGAATCTGCTGTATCCGAAATTCGTCGGCGCGCGCGTGCATCTTAATCCCCTGGTGGTCACGCTGGCATTGATGTTCTGGGGAATGCTGTGGGGCGGAATCGGACTGATACTGGCGATTCCTTTGACCGCCGCGATCAAGGCGGTTTGTGATAACGTTGCAAGTTTACAGGCTTATGGAAAGTTGCTCGGTGACTGATATGCTCTTTGCTTCCACGTTGAATCGCCGGTCTTTTTTAGGGACCGGTTTTGCCGCCAGTCTGGCGTTGCGCGGCGGGACCACGAAACCATCGAAAATCGACCGCTCCCGCATCAGCGCCATCTCCGATGAAGTCGCCAAATCGCCCGCCGAGGCGATTCAATTCGCCAAGCAGTTCGGCATGCAGTGGCTCTCCCTTCGCGACGTGCCGGGAACGAAGAAATCCTATCACGCGCTGGAGCCGGACGAGCTCGCCGCGGCGCGTGCGGAATTTAAAGAGGCTGGCATCCGCATTTCGTTTCTCGACACTCCCCTCCTGAAATTCGGATTGCCAGGAACCGAGCCGGCGCGCCGCACCCCGGAGCAGCCCGAAGCGCGCGAGAAGCGCATCGCGCGGGAACAGGCCCAGTTCGACGGGCGAATGGAGGAGCTGCGCAAGGCGATCCGCTGCTGCCATGCGCTCGATGTTTCCATGATGCGCACGTTCTCCTTCACCCGCGTCGCGCAGCCGGAAACCGTGTTCCAGCGCGTGGCCGACCATATCGGCGAAATGGCCAAGGTCGCCGAAAAAGAAGGAACGCGCCTGCTTATCGAAAATGAAGCGTCGCAGAACGTCGGCACCTGCGCCGAGACGGCGAAATTTCTCAAGCTGCTGCCGGAAAAGGCGCTGGCCATCAACTGGGATTCGCTGAACGGCGTGCCTCTCGGCGAGAAATCGTACCCCGACGGCTACGACGTCCTTCCGAAGCATCGCATCCTGAACGTCCACCTCAAAGGTAAGAGCGTGCTCGACTATCCCGAGCATCTGGATTGGGGCGCGATTTTCGCACAGATGCAAAAGGACGGCTATACCGGACGCTTCGAGCTGGAGACTCACATCTTTGGCGAAGGGCAGGTGGCCGCCTCGCACGCCTCGATGCGGGAAATCATGCGCATCCTAGAAACACTGTGAGCAAAGAAACCCTGTGAACAAGCAGCTATGGATGTCCCTGCTCGCCGGCCTCGCCGTCGTCGGCATCGGCATCGCGTTCGTATTGATCGGCACCAAAGGGAATCATCTGGAGCTGACCGGCACCATTTTAAAAGTCCGCGTGCTACCTCTCTCTCCCACCGCGTCGCTGGTGATCGTCGATTTTCGAGTCACCGATCCGTCCGACGTTCCCTTCGTGCTGAAGGGAGCCAGCCTCACCCTCGACCCCGCATCCGGCGAAACGCTCGACGGCATGACAGTGTCGAAGTCGGACATCGAGAACGTCTTCAAATACAACCCGTTGCTGGGCCCGAAATTCAACGACGTGCTGGGAATCAAGGATCGCATCGCCCCGCATCAGCGCCTCGATCGCATGGTCGGCGCGCGCTTTGAAATTCCCGAATCTCAGGCCGAGGATCGCAAGGCCGTCCATCTGCACATCGAAGAAATGGACGGCGTGACCGCGGACTTCGTCGAGAAAAAATAAGCCCGGCGCCGGTATCGCCGATCCCCCATGAAACAATTCCGATGTAACGTGTACGATGTTTAAATAGGTGCCAACGCAAATTCGCTGATCGGGAAATCGGTGCCCCGCAAAGAGGGCGTGCGCAAAGTCACCGGCCAGGCGCAGTACGTCGACGACTTGCAATTTCCCGGCATGCTTCACGGCGCGACGGTGCGCAACCCCTTCCGCCGGGGGAAAATTCGCGGCATCTCTTTTCAGCCCGGCGTCCCGTGGGATGAATTCACCATCGTCACTGCAAAGGACATTCCCGGCCAGAACTACGTTGCTTTAATTCTGAATGACCAACCGTTTCTCGCCGATGAAATCACCGCGCATGGCGAGGAGGCGGTGGTGCTGCTCGCCCATCCCGACCGCTATCTGGTCGAAGAGGCGCGCCGCCTCGTCCGCATCGATGTCGAGGCGCTTCCGTGCGTCGATTCGCTTGAAGACTCGATAGCGAAAAAGGAAATTATCTGGGGCGAAGACAATATTTTCAAGTCGTATCTGATGAACAAGGGCGATGTCGATCGCGGATTCGCGGAAGCCGACATCGTCATTGAAGGCGAGTACGAAACCGGCGCGCAGGAACAGCTCTATATCGAAACCAATGGCATGATCGCAGTGGCGAATCCCCACGACGGCGTCACCGTGTGGGGCTCCATGCAGTGCCCTTATTACGTTCACAAGGCTCTCATGCCGCTGTTCGGCCTGCCACCCGAAAAGATCCGCGTCATTCAAATGGAGACCGGCGGAGGCTTCGGCGGCAAGGAAGAATATCCGTCGATGATCGCCGGCCACGCCGCCCTGCTCGCGTGGAAATCCGGCAAGCCCGTGAAGCTGATTTACGATCGCGCCGAAGATATGACGGCCACCACGAAGCGCCATCCCTCGCGCACACGGCATCGCACCGGCGTGACCCGCGACGGAAAACTTGTGGCCATGGAAATCGATTTCGATATCGACGGCGGAGCCTACGCGACCCTTTCCGCCGTCGTCCTCTCGCGCGGCGCCATTCATGCCGCCGGCCCCTATTCATGCCCCAACGTGCGCATTCGCAGCCGCGCCTTCGCCACCACCTATCCTCCGCACGGAGCTTTCCGGGGATTCGGCGCCCCGCAAAGCATCTTTGCCCTAGAGCGGCAGATGAACAAGGTCGCCTCCGCCGTCGGTCTCGCGCCCGAAGAATTTCGCCGCCGAAATTTTCTGCACCAAGGGCACACCACCGCCACCGGCCAGGTGATTCGCGAAAAAGTCGATTTAGATGACCTGCTTTTCCGCGCGCTGGAGCTTTCGCACTATCATCATCATCGCGAGACGTTCGATCGCGCAAACGCGACGAGCAGGCTCAAGCGTGGCATCGGCTTCGCGACCTTCATGCACGGCGCAGGATTCACCGGTTCGGGCGAAGTAGCTCTGTCGAGCGTCGTCACCGTCGAAGCAACGCGCGAAGGCCGCGTGCGGATTCTCGCCGCATCTACCGAAATCGGGCAGGGAACCAACACCATTTTTTCGCAGATCGCAGCCGATGCGCTGAACATCGATTATTCTTTGATCGAGCTCGCGCAACCCGACACTTCGACTGTCCCGAACAGCGGCCCCACCGTCGCCTCGCGCACCGCGATGGTAGTGGGAAAGCTGGTCGAAGCCGCCTGCATCGGCCTAAAACAAATTTTAATTTCGAGCAGTCTGCTCAGCGAAGCATACAGTTCACAGGATTTCCAACGTGCCGCCTTCGACTACGTAAACCAAATTGGCCCTCTGCGCGCATCCGGCGAATACAAGCCTCCGCCCAATGTTTTTTGGAACGACGAAACCTATCAGGGCGACGCCTATGGCGCCTACGCGTGGGCCGCCTACGTCGCCATCGTGACCGTCGACCCGGTGACGTATGAAGTGCACGTCGACGACTTCGTTGCCATGCAGGAAGTCGGAAAGATAATCCATCCCGTGCTCGCCATGGGCCAGATTGAAGGCGGCGTCGCGCAAGCCATCGGCTTCGCGCTCTATGAGCGAGTGATGTGGAATAACGGGCGCATGGCCAATGGTCAGATGACCAACTACATCATGCCGACCTCGGCCGACCTCCCGCCCATCCGCGTTTTCTTCGCCGAAAATCCGTATGCCTACGGCCCCTCCGGCGCGAAAGGCATCGGCGAACTCCCCATGGACGGAGTCGCCCCCGCCATCCTCAACGCCATCGAGCACGCGACCGGCGTGGCGTTCAACCAGATCCCGCTGGTGCCTGAATTAATCATGGAAGGCTTACTTGCGCGTTAACCCGAAAAAACCGGTTTTTTTGCCCCGTACCAGGAGCTTCCGTGGACACACCATGCGGATTAAAGTCAACGGGATCGAACACACCATCGATGCCCCGCCGATGTCGCGGCTCCTCGATGTTCTCCGCGATGACCTCCGCCTCACCGGCGTAAAAGAAGGCTGCGGCGAAGGCGAGTGCGGCGCCTGCTCCGTGTTGATCGATGGAGAACTCACGAACTCCTGCCTCGTTCCCTTGCTGCAATTAGAAGGCGCGTCGATTATAACGATCGAAGGCGTCGCGAATCACGACCAGCTGCACGCCGTGCAACAGGCGTTTCTCGATTATGGCGGCGCGCAGTGCGGCATCTGCACACCCGGCATGATTCTCGCCGCGATGAGTTTGCTCGAAACCCATCCCAACCCGACGCTAGAACAAATCAAGGAGGGATTAGCTGGAAATCTCTGCCGGTGCACCGGCTACATGCGGATTTTCGAAGCTGTTGTTCATGCGGTGCGCACATGAGATCGCACGTGCCATCGTATGAACTTGTCGCAGCCCGCGATCTGCCGCACGCGCTTCAATTGTTAGCCGAAGGCTTCCGCCCCATCGCCGGCGGCACCGACGTCATGGTCCTGTTCGAAGCTGGAAAACTCGTGCACAAGCGATGGACGAGCATCCGCGAGATTCCCGAACTGCGTTTTATCGATGTGACGCCCGATCACGTCACGCTCGGCGCGCTGACGACGTATACCGACGTCCGCCGCAGTGCGATTCTCGCGGCCGAATTTCCATTGATGACCGCAGCCGCCGCGCTCACCGGAGGCATCGCAACGCAGAACCGCGGAACCATTGGAGGAAACATCGTGAACGCGTCCCCCGCCGCCGACACGCCTCCCGCGCTGCTCGTGTACGACGCCGAGGTCGAACTCACGTCGCCGCGAGGCTCGCGTCGGATCCCGTACACGCAGTTTCACAAAGGCTATAAAGTGCTGGATCTCGCGGACGATGAGTTGCTCACCAGCATCCGCCTGCCGAGACGATTTGCTTCTTGGAAACACTTCTATCGCAAGGTCGGCACACGCCGCGCGCAAGCGATCTCGAAGGTATGCTTCGCAGGCCTACGCCGTGGCGATGACATGAGGATCGCCCTCGGCAGCGTCGGCCCGGTTCCAATGTTCTTCGATAGCGCTAATGTCTTGATTGCGCCCATCGACGACGTCCGCTCTACCGCGCGTTACCGGATGCAGGTAGCGAAAAACCTGATGGAAGAGTTTTTGCATGATACTGCGTAGCCGCCGCGTTGCGATCAACGGGTCCGTCCAACCCGCCGCTATTCAGTTTGATGACGGCATCATCACCGCGATCCTGCCTTTCGATAGTGTGGATGTTCCCATCACGGAAGCCGTGATTCTTCCCGGCCTGGTCGATACCCACGTCCATATTAATGAGCCCGGCCGCACCCACTGGGAAGGTTTCGAGACCGCCACGCGCGCAGCCGCGGCGGGCGGCGTGACAACGTTGATTGAGATGCCTCTCAACAGCATCCCCGCGACCACGACAGTCGCAGCGTACGAACAAAAAGTCGCCGCGGCCGAAGGCAAGCTCCATGTCGACACCGGCTTCTGGGGTGGCGTCGTACCCGGCAACACATCGGAGCTCGAACCGCTGTGGCGCGCGGGTGTGTTCGGATTCAAATGCTTTTTAGTTCCATCCGGCGTCGATGAATTTTCCCACGTCACCGAAGTTGATCTTCTCGAAGCCATGCCGGTGCTGGCCCGTTTAGGCGCGCCCCTGCTGGTCCACGCCGAGAGCCCATCGTATCTTCCCTTGCGTCCACCCGAGTCCGAATGTGACGCCATCGCCATGATGATTCGCCTTTCCCGCGAAACCGGAGCCCGCGTCCATATCGTCCATCTAGCCGCCATCGAAGCCCTCCCATTGATTGAAGCCGCACCAAAAGTAACCGTCGAGACCTGCCCCCACTACGTCTTCTTCGACGTGGCGCACGCACTCGTGCGTGCCGCGTCGACACTCGTGTCGACGCCCAATCTTTTAAAATGCGCCCCTCCCATAAGAAGAGGCCTCCGCTCCGCACTCTCACGAATAGGCATGGTAGTGTCCGATCATTCCCCCTCCCCTCCCGAACTAAAATCAGGCCCATACGAAACAGCCTGGGGCGGCATCGCCTCTCTCGAGTTGGGACTGGCGATCATGTCAACGATCCATCGAGATCCAGCCGACCTTGCAAAGTGGATGTCGGAAGCACCCGCCAAACTCGCGGGTCTTGCCAATAAAGGCCGCATCGCGCCAGGCTACGATGCCGACCTGATCCTATTCGACCCAGACCGCGCCTGGACCGTCGACCCCGAAAAACTCCACCAGCGCCACAAAATCACCCCTTATGCGGGCTGCCAATTGCAAGGCCGCGTACTTCAGACCTATCTTCGGGGCGAGAAAATCTACGATGATGGTGAGTTCATGACTCCGCCTCGCGGTAACGTTCTCAAACGATGACGGAATTCACAGATCTGGTTGATTTAGCCTCGGAGCGTCTCGGCGGCGCCGTGCTCTCCGCCACCGACGATTTCTTTGCGCCCAAAGAAAATCTGCTTAAACACAATCCGGCAGTCTTTCTTCCCGGCCGGTACGTCGACACCGGCAAATGGATGGACGGATGGGAAACGCGCCGCCATCGCGCCCCCGATCACGACTGGTGCGTCATCCGCCTCGGCGTCCCCGGCATCGTGCGCGGAATTGTCGTCGATACGGCGCATTTCAGAGGGAATTTTCCCGAAAGATGTTCCCTCGAAGCCAGTGCCGATCTTGAATCCTGGGCCGAAATTCTGCCCCCATCGCCTTTGCGCGGCGATGCGCAAAATCTTTTTGTCATCGAGGATCCGCATCGCTACACTCATCTGCGCTTTCACATTTATCCCGATGGAGGCGTTGCCCGGTTGCGCGTGCACGGCGAGGTAGTGCCGGAAATACTCGGCGATTTCATGGACCTGGCAGCGGTAGAAAACGGCGGAAGCGTAATCGAAGCGAGCGACATGTTTTTCGGCTCGCGTCACAACCTGATTTTTCCCGGACGTTCGAATGGTATGCACGACGGGTGGGAAACCCGGCGCAGCCGGGGCGAGCATCACGATTGGTGCGTGATCGACCTGGCCGCCTACGGCGTCATTAAGCGCATCGAAGTCGACACGCTCCACTTTAAAGGAAACTTCCCGGAAAGCTGCGAGTTGGAAACCGATGGCGGAGTCGAAATTCTTCGCCGTACCAAACTCCAGGCGCATTCCTTGCACGTCTTCGAAAAAGAGCTCATGCTGGCGGCCGCCTCGCGGGTACGGTTTCGGATTTTCCCCGATGGAGGCGTCAGCCGTCTGCGGATCTGGGGCGTGCCGACCGAAGAGGGCCGCGCCGCGCATCGTCTCCGCCTCATCAACTCATGGACCCCCGGCGTCGCGTACCGGAAGTTGCTTCAATGTTGCGGAAGTCGGCGCTGGGCCGAAACCATGACCGCGGCCCGCCCGTTCGAGTCCTCCGAGGAAACCGCCGCCGAGATTTGGACCCGCTGCACCCGCGAGGATATTCTCGAAGCCTTCGCCGCCCATCCAAAAATCGGCGACTACAAAGGATCCCACGAACAAAGTGGTGTGCGCAGCGCATCGGAGGCGACGCTCGAAGAACTCGCGACGCTCAATCGCGAATACCAGGCGCGTTTCGGCTATATCTTCATTGTTTGCGCGAGCGGCAAATCGGGCGAGGAGATGGTGGCGCTGCTCCGCAACCGTCTCGATAACGATCCGGAGGAAGAACTCGCCATCGCCGCGGAAGAGCAGCGGTTGATAACCCAACTCAGGTTGAAACACATATGATGATCACAACGCACGTGTTAGATTTGGCAAGCGGGCAGCCGGCCGCCCTGATTCCCGTCGAGCTGGACGTGTTCGTCAGCGGCCACGGGTGGCGCGACGCAGGCCGGGGCGTCACCAACCCGGATGGGCGAATTCTCGATTTCGGGGAAGCGCCTGCGCCCGGTATCTACCGTCTTATGTTCGATGTAGGGGTTTATCAGCCGGACGCGTTTTTCCCCACGATTTCGATTACTTTTGAAGTTCGCGATCCGAACGAACATCATCATCTTCCACTGTTGCTAAGTCCATTCGGATATACCACTTATCGAGGAAGCTGATGAAAATCGCCGAAAATCGATACGGCAAATCCGGAGTGCGCGTGGCGCGGATCGTGCGGCGAAAAGACCATCATGATTTCTATGAGATGGCGGTTTCAATCGCGCTCGAAGGCGATTTCGATTCGAGTTATCGCGAGGGCGATAATTCGCTGGTTTTGCCGACCGATACGATGAAAAATACGGTTTATGCGCTCGCGGAAGACCCGGCGGTGGAGGAGCCGGAAAGCTTTGCAATCCTGCTTGCAAGGCATTTTTTAGGTCATTTAAGGCACGTTACGAGCGTGAAAATCGACATTTATGCTCATTTATGGTGTCGTCAAGACCCGTTTTCGTTCACCGCGGGGCCGCCGCATCGCAGAATCGCGAAAATCAAAGCGACGCGGGAGGAGATGTCGATCGAGTCGGGAGTTGCCGGTTACCTGCTACTGAAAACGACCGGTTCGGCGTTTGAAGGATTTTTGCGCGACCAGCACACGACGCTGCCGGAGGCCTGGGATCGGTTGATGGCAACATCGCTCGATGCTATCTGGAGCGGCGCAGCGAATTGGGATGAGGTCGTGAAACTGATCGCCCTTACCTTTGCGGAGCACGAGAGCAAATCGGTGCAGCATACGCTGTATGCGATCGGCGAAGCGGTGCTGGCGCAATTCAGGAACATCCAACGAATCCGGTTGACGATGCCGAATAAACATTATCTGCCGACGAAGCACGCCGACGTCTTCATGCCGACCGACGAGCCCCACGGGCTGATCGAAGCTGTTCTGACGAGATGACGTTTCGGGTGAAGGTGATTCCGCGCAGCGCGAAAACGGAGATCGTGGGCACGATGGCTGACGGCACGTTGAAAATCAGGATTGCCGCGCTCCCCGAAAAAGGGAAGGCGAACGAGGAACTGATTCGTTTCCTGGCCGCGCATTATGGAGTGAAGAACGTGGAGATTATCAGCGGGCATACGGCGGCGTTGAAAATTGTCCGGTTGCCGGATACCCGCTAAATGTATTATTATTCAGATTCGTGCATAAGTATTCATCCATCGCCGAGGGATTCGCGAAGCACTTGATTTCGGATCTCGACCTCGCCCCCGAATCGTTGCGGGCGGTGCTCGATCTGGCGCACGAAGTGAAGAGGACGCCGGGCAGGTTCGCGAAAACACTCAGCGGACGCTACCTGACGCTGTTGTTCGAGAAACCTTCGCTGCGGACGCGGCTGACGTTCGAGCTCGCCATGAAGCAACTGGGCGGAGATGCGGTCGCGAGCATGGGACCGATCGGCGACCGCGAGCCGGTGAAGGACGTCGCGCGCAATCTGGACCGCTGGACGCACGGAATCGTCGCGCGGGTGTTCTCCCATTCGACGATCGAAGAGCTGGCGAAGTGGTCGAAGGTGCCGGTGATTAACGCGCTGAGCGATTTGTATCATCCCTGCCAGGCGCTGGCGGACGTGCAGACTTTGGAAGAGCGCTTCGGCAAACTTGACGGATTGAAGCTGGCGTTTGTCGGCGATGGAAACAATGTGGCGCATTCTTTGATGTTGACCGCGGGACGCCTTGGCATGCACGTCGCGGTCGCGGCTCCGCGAGATTACCAGCCGAATGCGAACATCGTGGCCGAAGCGTCGAGGTTCGCAAAGATCACCATCACCAGCGATCCCGCGGAGGCGGTAGAGGGCGCGCATGCGGTCTACACCGACGTCTGGACGAGCATGGGTCAAGAGCGTGAAGCGGCGGAGCGGTCAAGAATTTTCGCGCCGTATCAAGTGAACGAAGCGCTATTTGCAAAGGCGCGGCCCGAGGCGATTTTCCTGCACTGCCTGCCTGCCAAACGCGGGTTGGAAGTGACGGACGGAGTGATGGAGTCGGCGCGCTCGGCGATTTTCGATCAGGCGGAGAATCGGCTGCATGCGCAGAAGGCTCTGCTGATGATGTTGTTGAAGTAGGGGGCGAAAAGCAGGGGCGGAAGAGTGTGGACGCGGCGAAAAAAGGGGACAGACCGCTCTGTCCACCGCGTCGGGGTTTGGTGTGTTTTTCGCGAAGATCGTGGCGCCTGGGACAGAGAAGTCTGTCCCCATTTTTCGCGCAGCTTCGTTTTTCGCGATTTTGAGTGTTGCACGGGGTAAAATTCAAATAATGAGCAAACCTAAGAAAGTGGCGCTCGCTTACTCGGGCGGACTGGACACTTCCATCATCATTCCGTGGTTGAAGGAAAACTACGGCTGCGAGGTGGTGGCGGTGTGCGGCGATATCGGGCAGGGCGGCGATGAGTTGACCGGCCTCGAAGACAAGGCTCGGAAGACTGGGGCGTCGGAAGTTTACGTCGCCGATATGCGCGAGGAGTTTGTCGCCGATTATCTGTGGAAGATGGTGCGCGCGGGCGGCGAGTATGAGCACAAGTATCTGCTGGGCACCTCGATCGCACGGCCGCTGCTGGCCAAGAGGCAGGTGGAAGTCGCGCTGGCGACCGGTTGCGACGCGCTGGCGCACGGATGCACCGGCAAAGGAAACGATCAGGTTCGGTTCGAGCTGACGTACAAAGCGCTGGCGCCGCATCTTCCGGTGATCGCGCCGTGGCGGGAGTGGGAGCTGGTTTCGCGCGAGGACTGCATCGAGTACGCGGCGAAACACAATGTTCCCATCTCCCAAACGACGACGAAGATTTACAGCCGCGACCGAAACATCTGGCACATTTCGCATGAAGGCGGCGAGTTGGAAGATCCGGCGAACAGCGCGCCGGACGGGATCTGGATGCTGACGAAGAGTCCGAAGGAGGCTCCCGACAAAGCGGTCGATGTGACCATTGGTTTTGAAAAGAGCAGGCCGGTTTCGGTGAATGGCAAGAGGGCATTGTCGGCGGTGATGCTGCTCGAAGAGCTGAACGCAATTGGGGCAGCCGCGGGGATCGGCCGCATCGATCTCGTCGAAAATCGCTTCGTGGGGATGAAGTCGCGAGGGTGTTATGAAACGCCGGGCGGCACGCTGATCATGGTGGCGCATCACGAGCTGGAATCGCTGACGCTGGACAAAAGCATGTCGCATTACAAGGAAAAGCTCGCGCTCGATTATGCGGAGATGGTCTATAACGGGCTGTGGTTCACGCCGCTGCGCGAATCGCTCGACGCATTTTTCGAGAAGGCGGCGGAGACGACGACGGGCGAGATCACACTGCGGCTTTATAAGGGCGGGATTGAGCCGGTGAGCCGCAAATCGCCGTATTCGCTGTATTCGCTCAATATCGCCAGCTTCACCATGGGCGCTGAGTATGACCAGCGCGATGCGCGAGGGTTCATCAACTTGATCGGGCTGCCGATTCAGGTGCGGGCGTCCTTGAATAAGGCTGCGAAAACGGTATGAAGCTCTGGGGAGGGCGTTTCGAAGGCGGACCGTCGGAGGTCTTCGAGCGCTTCTCCGGCTCGCTGTCATTCGACAAGCGATTGATCGACGCGGACATCCGCGGATCGATCGCCTATGCGAGCGCGCTGGAGCGTGTGGGCATTCTGACCGCGAAAGAATGCAGCGAACTGGCGGCTGCCTTCGAGACCATCCAAAAGGAATCGCACGATGCCGCGTTCTGGCTAGGTGCGGACGACGAAGATGTGCACACGCTGGTGATCCGCAAGCTGAAGGAGCGCGCGGGGACGCTTGCGGATAAAATCCACACGGGACGAAGCCGGAACGATCAGGTGTCGCTCGATCTGCGGTTGTGGTTGCGCGAAGAGATCGACGCGAGTTCGAAAGAGTTGCTGGCATTGATGTCGGCGCTGCTCGATATGGCGAAGCGCGATCCGAAAGCGATTGTGCCGGGGTATACACATACCAGGCGCGCGCAGCCGGTGCTGTGGCCCCATTATCTACTGGCGTATTTCGAAATGTTCGCGCGCGATCTTGAACGTCTGAAGGAGACTCGTCGGCGCGTGGACGTGATGCCGCTCGGCAGCGGGGCGATGGCGGGATCGGGATTTCCCTTCGATCGGGATGCGATCGCGAAAGATCTGGGATTCGCGTCGATCACTCGAAATTCGATGGACGTTTCGAGCGATCGCGACTTCGCGCTCGACTTTCTGCACGCCGCGAATCTGACCATGCTGCACCTGAGCCGTTTGGCGGAGGATTGGATTCTTTACTCCGGCGAAGAGTACGGCTGGCTGGAGTTGGGCGACGGCGTGACCAGTGGATCCAGCATTATGCCGCAGAAGAAAAATCCCGATTCTCTCGAGTTGATCCGTGGCAAATGCGGGGGCGTTTTTGGCGATTATTCGGCGCTGTTTCTGACGATGAAGGGTCTGCCGATGACCTACAATCGCGACATGCAGGAGGATAAGCCGCGAATTTTCGACGCGGCCGATCAGTTGCGCGGGTCGCTCGAAATGGCGCGGGTGGTGGTGGAGACGACGCGTTTGCATCCCGATCGTCCGGCGGCGGCCGTCGAAGAAAGCTGGGCGGTGGCCACCGATCTTGCGGACGCGCTGGCGCGCAGCGGCGTGCCGTTCCATCAGGCGCATAAAATTGTCGGGCGGCTGGTGCTCGAAAGCGTGCGTGATTCGAAAAAGCCCACGGATTGGACGGCGGAAAAACTGGCGGCGTTCGATCCGGCGTTCACGGTGGATATGGCTCGGTACGTGAAGCCGGCCGAGGGAATCGAGACGCGGGAGCTGCCGGGCGGCACGGGTCCGAAGGCGGTGGCGAAGGCGTTGACGGACGCGGCAACAAGGCTCGCGGAAATGGGCAAATGAACAAGAGTTATCGCCAAGGGCAGATTCTGAAACTGATCCGATCGCATCCGCATTTGCGGGCGCATACGCAGGAGGATCTGGCGAAGGCTTTGAGAGCGATCGGAATTCCCGCCACGCAGGTGACGCTTTCGCGCGATATTCGCGAGCTGGGCCTGGTGAAGACGGCCGACGGTTATGCGCAGGGACTGCCGGAGGCGGCGTCGAGCGGTCTGGATGTGATCACGCTGGCGCGCGAGTTCGTGCAGGATATTCGGGTGGCGCAGAATCTGCTGGTGCTGCGAACGCACGCTGGGCATGCGAATTCGGTGGCGGTCGCGCTGGATCAGGCGGAGTGGCCGGAGGTCACCGGCACCATTGCGGGCGACGATACGATTCTGGTGGTGGCTCCGGATGCGAAGACGGCGGAGGCGCTGCGGACGAAGTTTTTGCGGGTGTTGAAATGAAAAAGATCGGGCCGCCGATAAACGCCGATAAACGCAGATGCTAGAAGACGCCGGGCGATGGTTCCTGCGCTCCGGAATACGGGTGCCTGGCGGGGGGGTGGCGCGCTACTACAGATCCGATCTCGCGAAGAGCGTTCCCATCTCCACTGAAATTACCGGGTACGCGGTCAGCACGTTCTCCTATCTGCATTCGATCACGGGCGATCCGGCGTATCGAGAGGCGGCGATGGAGTCCGCGCGGTTTCTCGCCAATGACGCGTGGGATCCGGCGGCGCACACGTTTCCATTCGAGCTGGGATCGAATCTCGCCTATTTTTTCGATGTGGGGATTATCGCGCGCGGGTTGTTATCGACGGGCGCGGAGGAATTTCGCGAGCGCGTTCGGGAGGCCGCGTTATCGCTGGCTTTCGATTTTATCGGCGACGGCGCATTTCATCCCGTCGTGACGCTGCCGGATAAACAGCCGCTAGAGTACGAACCGAGATGGTCGCGCAGTCCGGGGTGTTATCAATTGAAATCGGCGGCTGCCTGGTTAGGAGTGGGCGATGAGGACGCGGCGCGGATGTTCGACGCGGCGCTGGGAGCTGCGCTGGCGACACACGAGCATTTTTTGCCGGGCGATACGGATCCGAATCGCGTGATGGACCGGTTGCATCCTTATTTATACTTTCTGGAAGCTCTGCTCCTGGTTGCCGATCGCAGGGAATGCGCGCAAGCGCTGGCGTCGGGAATCGATCGCGTGGGCCGGCTGTTGCGGGAGATTTCGCCACAGTTCGAGCGGTCCGACGTGTGCGCGCAGTTGTTGCGAGTGCGACTGGTGGGACATTATCTTGGGGCCGTTCCGCTTGACGCCGCAGCGGCGGAGGAGGAGGCGGATCGAGTTGCGAAATATCAGGCGCGGTCTGAGGATGCGCGGCTCGACGGAGGATTCTGGTTCGGACAAAGGGGCGGGGAAATGCTGCCGTACATGAATCCGGTGTCGACCGCGTTTTCGTTCCAGGCACTTACGTTGTGGGAGCGGCATCGTGCGGGGGATTGGCGATTCGATGTGGCGCAATTGATCTAAAGCTTGCGGCCGAAGACGACGTAGTCGAGTCCGCCGAAAAATCGGTCGCGCACGGCTTTAGGCAGCTCGGCGAGCGCGGGCATGGAATCGGCGGCGGGCGATAAATGCTCGACTTCGATGCGGCCGAATCCGGCCTCTTCCATATAAAATCCGAGCAAGCGCGGCGGGACGGGACGCGTGTGGGTCGGGTCGATATAGAAGTGCGTCGCAAAAATCGCGAGGCATTCGGGGTTGGGCGTTTCGATCACGGCGAGCGCGCCGGAGCGGAGTTTCCTGGCCATCAGGGCGACCAGATCGGGCAGGCGATGCGGGTCGATATGCTCGACTACCTGCGCGCAATAAATCCCGCCGAGCGATTGATCGGCGAGGGCGTCGAGATACGCGAACAGGTCGGCCTTCTCGGCATGAAGGCCCTTGGAGCGGCACAGCGCCACGCATTCCCCGCTCTGATCGATGCCCGTGGCGGCGAGACCGGCATCGCGGGCGGCTTCGAGAAATTCGCCGCGTCCACAGCCGAGATCGAGCACGGGGGCCGACCCGGCGAATCGCAACACGTAGTGGTGCTGGCGACGACGAATCTCATCTTCGGGACCGCGAAAATTTTCGGCGAATCGCAGCCAATCGATGTTCATATGCGTATCGGCGGAAGCCGGAATCGCAACGGGAAGGGGGGCGACGGCCGCTTTCTGGCGAATCACTTTCAATTCGTTGTGAATGAGCTTCTCGTACTGGCGGCGGATTTCCTCGAGATCGTCCCACAGGCGCTTTTGCACATCGAGCGTGCTGCGATCGAGAGCGTCGGTAAATGCGCGATGCTGCTGCCTCGCTGCCTCGCGAAAGTTTTGTTCCAGCAAAGTCACGCGATGTTGAAAAGCCGCTTGCAACTCTGAAACCGTGCGCAGGACGTGAATTTCGTTCAAGGAGCGGCGTTCCTCGAAACCGACGCGCCATTCGGCCCAATGCTTGCGGACGTCCTTTAACTCCTGCGCTTCACGATAGAGCGCGGCCATTTCTTCGTGATGGGCTCGATCAAGTGTCGCGAGTTCGTCACGCAGCGCGCGATTGTGCGATGCCACCGCGGCCAGCGCGCGGTTCGTTTCCCCCAGCGCTTCTATCGAGGCTTGTACGCAGCGCATCGAGGCTTGGTTGAACTCGACTTGCTCGCGCACGTGCCAGTCCAGGGCGCGGGCAATTTTTCTTTTGAACCATTGCGCGATGGAGTTCTTGAGGCCGGGAGGACGCGGATTCACGGTCCCGATGGCGGCCACTTTCGCCTCGGCTGCGTCGCGCGCGTGGAGGAGAGGATTGAGGTCGGCGGCGGCGACGCCTTCGAGTCCCAAGCCATTTTCAGGATGGCGGGCCCGCACGCGGTCGCGGACGGCCTGGATCGCGGCGGTCAACTCGTCATCTCCTAAATTAGCGGCCATGTTTGCGTTTCCAGCTTGCCGTGATCTTCGTGTAGACGCCGCCGCGCGGGGTGAAATCTCCCACGATTTCGACGGAGTGAGGCTTCACCGCTTCAACGACATCGGCCACCATGCGGTTCACGACGTTCTCCTGAAAAATCCCGAGGTTGCGATAGGCGAGCGTGTACATTTTGAGCGATTTGAGCTCCAGGCAAAGCTTGTCGGGAACATAGCGCAGAGTCAGCGTGCCGTGGTCCGGAAGGCCTGTTTTCGGGCAGACGGAGGTAAACTCAGGCATCGTGATTTCGATCTCGTAGCCAGTCTGATATTGATTCGGCCACGCCTCGATTTCCGGAAGCTCGGCGTGGACGCCGGAGGCCGCATGGTCGTCGGTATATTGGCGCTTCCCTGCTGCGCGTCTCATTGTTGTGATTCCAATGCGTGTTGGAGCAACCCGAGAAACTGGCCGACGTCGGTGACGATTCCTATGGCTTGCCCTGTGCCTCGATCGCTGACCTTGGTGGCAACGGCGGGGTTAATATCGACGCAGACAATTTTCACCCAGCTCGGCAGCATGTTGCCGGTGGCGATCGAATGCAGCATCGATCCCAGACACAGCACTAAACCCGCGCCGCGCAATTGTTCGGCGTAGGCATCCTGAGCGAGATTCATGTCGGTGATGGTATCGGGAAGAGGGCCGTCGTCGCGCAGGCTGCCCGCCAGCACGAAAGGCACATGAGCCCGGACGCATTCATACATCACGCCGCGGGTCAGGCGTCCAGTCTCCACCGCCTTTGCGATACTGCCGGCGTGATTGATCGCATTGATCGCGCGCATGTGATTGCGATGGCCGTGCTCTTCCTGGCGCCCGTCCGTCTGCCGCACGCCGAGCGACGTGCCGAGCAGAGCCGCTTCGATATCGTGTACCCCCAGCGCATTGCCGGCCAGCAGCGCCTGCACCCAGCCATTTTTTATCAGCGATGCCAGCGCTGGGCCTCCCCCGGTGTGAATTACTACTGGCCCGGCCACTACGATGATTTTCTGTTTCGCGACGCGCGCCTGTTCCATCAACGTGACGCATTGCCGAACGGCGGTATCGAGCTGGCGCTCCGACGAGATGCCATTGCTCATGAACGCGAATGCCAGGCGGTCGCGCTCCTTCGATTCCGGCAGCACGCGGATGCCGCGCATCCCGGTGACGACCTGATCGCCCTTTTTCAGATCGCGCAACCGGCGGCAGGAGGCGCGTCCGCCGCCCACCACAATCATGGCGTCCATTCGCTGATTCTCGACGTCGATCCACTCGTTCCCGCGGCGAATCTGGGTGCGGTGATTCGTGGTCGAGTAAAAATCGAGCGGCGCGCAGCGATCGTTCTCCACCGTTTCGAGCACGGCGTCGCCCGCATCGACCGGCGTGCAGCCGAGCGCGATCAGGTTCGAGAGCATCTGCTCCATATCGCCCGCCTGCCCGGTCTCCACCTTCATCCGAAGATGGGATGCCTCCGCGTTGGTCTTCCCGACGCTGAATTCCTCGACTTCAAACCGGCCGTTGTATTCGACCACCGTGTCGAAGATGCGCTCCATCAGGTGCGAATCGATCAGGTGGCCTTCGGCCTCGACAACTTCCTGGAACATGAAATTTCAGGATAGCAATGTTGAGAAATCTTCGACGTTGAAGCGACTACATAATGTGCAAAAGCTCATCGTGTGTGTTCTAGGTTTGGCTGGGATTGCGTACGGTCAGGCCAAGGTCGAATATATCGGTGGAACCGCGGACAAGCTGACTGCGGGAACTTCGGGCGCAATTGCCGTCGGAGACCAGCATTACTTCGCCTTTTATTCGCGGAAATCGAATGTGCGCGTGGCGTACGGCAAGATCAATCTCCTCGAATACGGCCAAACGGTAGGCCGGAGGCTCGACTTGGCGATCATCATCTCTCCCGCGTTCCTGCTGGTGAAGAAGCGGAAGCATTTTTTAACCGTCGGCTATACCGATGAGGACGGCAAACAGCAGGCGCTGGTGTTCCGGGTGGATAAGAACGACATTCGCGCCACGTTAGCAAGCCTGGAAGCTCGCACCGGCCAGCGCGTTCAGTATCAGGATGAAGAGGCACGAAAGGCGGGACGAGGATGACGCTGTTATTACTGTTGCTGTTGTTCGGCGACGACCTCTCCGAGCAACTCCCGAAGATCAAGCGCGTATTTGTCGACCGTCTGACCGGCGGCGAGACGGCGGCGCAGATGCGCGACCTGATCATCACGGCGCTGCAGAATTCCAAGCTGTTCGTTCTTACGGAAAATCAGGAGCGTGCCGACGCGTTCATCCGCGGATCGGCCGAGGATTTGATTTATACCGATCAGTTCAAGTCCTCGGAAAACGTCAGCATGCGCGGCAATTCGAGCGATTCGGAAGGCGTCAGCTCGGATTCACGATATAACGGGGCGGGCGGCGGCGTCAGTTCGCGAAGCTCCCGTTCCATGGGCAGCAGCATCGGCGGAGGCGAATCGAGCGAGGTGAAGGAGCGTAAACACGAAGCGCTCGCTACCGTGCGGCTGGTGAATAAGGACGGCGATGTTTTATGGTCGACCACGCAAGAAAGCGGCGGCGCAAAATTTCACGGCGCGAGCGCCGATGTCGCGGAAAAGATCGCGAAGCAGTTGGTGGCGGAGTATGAAAGGGTGCGGAAGCCGGCGGCTGCGAAGTGATTACTTCGCCTTAGACCGGCGCTCGACGATAGGGCCGATGGCTTGACGAAAATAAGTTCTGTGCCAGAGATAGGCCATCTCGCGGAGCTTGCGCCATTCATCAAAGAGTTTCGATTCGCTTTCACTCGTCTTATAATCACGCCGAAGATAGAGGGTTGGCTGCTCGCCTGTATCCCACGGCATTCTGACGATTTCAAATTGGGCGTGGACAACCCTATCCGGCTCCTCGCGGGCGATACGATGCAACTCCTGCATCATATCTTGAGTCTTGCTCAGTTTATCCGCGTCGATCATAATCCGGCCCCGGACGACTAAATTCTGGCGGGCATTATCGAACTGGAAGCCGAGTACCGCCGCTTTTCCGTAAAAGTCGCCATTCGCTTCGCGCTCGATACCACTGGTGTCTTCTTTTTCGACTCGCGCCCAATCGGTTACCAACTTGTATGCCGTGGCAGAATCCATAATTTTTCCTTCCTCCGCACAACTCGACGCCATCAATCCCAACGTGACCGCGACGATCAGATATGTCCTTCTAGTCACAGCAACACGGTTGTCCTTTCTCCGCTATTATCTGCTTGATATAAACATTGTCGATACTATGAGGGCCTATCGGGTTATAGTGCGGGCTAAGAAAGTAATGCCGGTCCGCGTTTGGAATGTTTGCGTTGTCACTAAACGTCTGGCTAGGATAACCTAGCTGAGCTCCCGAAATTGCACCAGGAACCGGGTCTGCAAGATTCGTGAACTGCTCATAATTGGGTCCGGCCGGCCAACCCTCCTCCGCCGTGCCAAAGCTCTTGATGGAGAGGTGTTGCATCCGTGCCTCCGCGTCGGCCGGACTCGATCCACTGGCGACGAGCTGGTTCTTAACGTCGGCCAGAGCCTCCTGTGTTATCAACCCGCCCTGACTGTGCGCATACACTGTCATGTCTTGGGGAGGATCTTGCGAGACCGCGGCAAACATTGAACGACTTAACGTATCGACCGCTCCTGAATCGCTATTCTTCGCAATATTGGTCAGGCACTGCTCCAGGTCCCGGGCCATTCCGCCGGTCGCGTTATATACGCCGATAACCTGGGCGCAGGTGGCATTCGCCAGCAGTTGCATGCTCTTGCAGATTCCGTCCTGATCGAAGGGATCCGCCTTACCCGTAGGGTACTGGGTATTGATGCCGTTTACATAAGTTATCGTGCCGCTGATCCGAGGCTTGCCATTTGGACATTGCGGGAGGACTCCGGTGGAATTGGGATCTTTTGCCTTGCATCCGGCGCCCACTATTTCTCCGTCGTGCGGCAGGTTCGCGGGCTTCTTGGGAAACAGACCATGGGCCGGGCGCCCGAGGATTGCCAAAGCCGTGGCTAGATCGTAGATTAGGGCGTTTTCAACGGTGCAAGGGACACTTGCGGCCCCCGCAACCACCTCCGAGAATACTGTCTTGACGGCATCAAAGGCGACTACGGCCGCCTCCGCGGATGCCACGGCCACCGCGACAGCTTCTTTTTCAGCCCATTTGGCTGCCTGAATGGTTTTTTTCTCGGCCCATTTTTCTGCCCTGACGGTTTGTTTCTCAGCCCACTTGGCTGCCTCTATGGTTTTTTTCTCAGCCCATTGTTCGGCCTTGACGACGGCGTTCACTGCGATTTTCACGTCCTGGACCACTTCCGCGCCCACCGCCTCTGCGCCTGCGACTAGCTTCTTTCCACCCGTCACAATCAACGCCATGGCGGATTTCGCCGCGTTGGTGGCGCCATCCAAAGCCGCGTAGAAGGCATCGCCGAACATCAGCTACGCTGCTCCAGTTGCTCAAACAGGGCCTTCGTAAATCGCGCAAGCCAGTCGCTTTTTTCGTCCGCTGGAGCGCCCGATATAAGCATTTCCCGGGCGGCGGGAAACTCCCCGTCGAAATCGCTGCCGAGCAGCCACGCGGACGTTACATAGGTCGCGATCTGCTGCTCCGTGAGCAGGCCATACCTTCGAGCATTCGCGATCTGCGGCCTTACTCCATCAACTAAAGAAGCCTCGCGCTCGCGCGCCGCGTCCGGAAACTGACTCTGCAAGAAGCGAACCAGACGCATTTCGTAATCGCGGTTCGCCGCCTGCTCGAAAGCGTCCATTTGCTCTTTGCGAATCTGCACTTCCTGTCGCTCCTTCTTCTCCGGAGAGTTAGCTTAGTTTATAATACGTCTGCCGAGAGAAATAATTCCTCCTTTGACTCACTGCGAGTATCGATGTACACTGCGGGCGTGCGACCCCTTTCGTGCCTAATCCTCTTCTCCGCCGCGCTTCTTCCGGGTCAAACCCTCCGTCAGGCCGGCGCTCAACGATCCCTCTTAATGGGCGCCGCGGCCGATGCCTCCGATGCTAATCCCGACCCGTTGAAGGCCGACCCGTCGTACGCCTCCACGCTCGGCACTCAATACAGCATGCTGGAACCGGAGAACGCGATGAAGTGGGCTTCTATTCATCCGGCGCAGACCACCTACAACTTCCAGCCGGGCGATGAGCTCGTCGCGTTCGCGCAGGCGCACCAGATGCTGACTCGCGGGCACAATTTGTGCTGGCAGGCTTACAATCCGGCGTGGGTCAACACCCTGGCGGCGACCGCTACTCCCGCGACCATGTCGGCGGTTCTTCAAGACCACATCAACACCGTCGTGACGCATTACCAAGGGCAGGTCTTCGCCTGGGACGTGGTCAATGAAGCGGTAAGCGATTCGCAACCCGGCACTGGAACCGCGATGAAGGATTCCATCTGGTACAACCAGCCCGGCATCGGCTTAACGGGCACCGGCTATGTGGAGCAGGCGTTGCGCTGGGCTCATGCGGCCGATCCGAGCGCGCTGCTGTTTTACAACGACTACAATATCGAAGCGCCAGGCGCGAAGTTTAACGCTGTATACGGCATGGTGAAGGATTTCGTAACTCGCGGCGTGCCGATCAACGGGGTCGGCATCCAGATGCATATCTCGACCAGCGGTTATCCAACCAGCGCCGGCCTGACGCAGAATATCCAGATGTTAACCGCTCTCGGCTTGCAGGTGCACATTACGGAGATGGACGTGCGGATCCCGGTCGATTCCAGTGGCAACGCAACCGCGGCCGACCTCCAGTCTCAGGCGGCAACCTATCAGCGCATCCTCACGGTCTGTCTCGAAAATCCGGGATGCACCGCGTTTCAAACATGGGGATTCACCGATAAACATTCCTGGATTCCCGGCTCCTATCCCGGCTTCGGCGCCGCGCTTCCGTTCGATGTGAGCTATCAGCCGAAGCCGGCGGTCGCCTCGATGCTAAACGCGCTACAAACGGTGCCGCCGGTGTTGAACTCCGCGGCGATTGTGAATGCCGCGAGTTACATCGGTGGAACGGTTGCCCCCGGCGAACTGGTGACGATCTTTCAGGCGGATTACGGGCCCGGCACATTGGTCGGCGGGCAGCTCGATAGCAACGGACTGGTTTCGTCGAACCTCTCGGGGACTCAGGTGTTCTTCGATGGAAGGGCCGCGCCGTTGATCTACGCGCTGGCAGGACAGGTGAGCGCGGTGGTCCCGTATGAAGTTTCCGGCAAGCAGCAGACGGTGGTGCAATATGAATACAACAACGTGGTTTCAAACAACGTGACGCTTCCCGTTGCGCCGTCGGCTCCCGCAATCTTCACCGCCAACGAGATGGGGAACGGGCCGGGGTCGGTTCAGAATAGCGACTACTCGCTCAATACGGCGGCGAATCCGGCGGCCGGCGGGAGCTATGTCATCGTGTACGCCACCGGCGGAGGGACGATTATGGGTGGTGCGACGGATGGCGCGCTCGCTCCCGGCACAGCGAATCAGACCCTGACGGTCACGGCGACTATCGGCGGTGTTACGGCGCCCGTCCTCTATTCCGGTTCCGCCCCCGGTGAAGTGAACGGCGTCATGCAGGTGAACGTGACGGTTCCCATGGGCCTGACCGGAGCGCAGCCACTGATCCTCATGGTCAACAATGTGGCCAGTCAGAGCGGAGTCACGATCGCGGTGAAATAGAGATTACCACGTGATCGTTGCGTCTTTTGCAAGCCTCGCCGCCAATCCCGGTTTGACTTCGTCATTTCCGTGAACCGGCACTACGAGCGTCTTGCGCTCGCCAGATTTACCGTATATATGATGACTACCCCGGATACGCTTGAGCGTCCAGCCAGCTTGCTGAAGCTTCCGGCATAACTGTGGGCCGGTAATCGGCCTCAAACTGCGAGCTCCACCACCTGTATCGAAGTCTCTGGGGCGCGTCCCTCCTCCTGCATGACTTCCAAAACGCCGGAGATAGCTTCGCGGAGATTCCCCAGCAACTCGTCAACGGTTTCGCCCTGCGAGTAGCAGCCTGGGAGTGCTGGTACTTCGCCCCAAAATCCCCCGGTCGGCTCTTCGTGAATCACGACGGTGAACGTGCTCATATCGACAGCTTACATCGTCCCCGCATACCGCTTGAAAATCTGCTGCATGTTTTGCGAAAACGCCGACCGCGCCAGCACCATGTTGCAGCCCGCTTCCTGAGCTTTCTGTTTCAGCTCACCCTGCACGTGGGACACGAAGCCCAACACGTTGATCCCCTTCAGCTCCGGCGTCGATTTCAGCTCCGCGATCAGCCGCAGTGGATCGATGGACGCGCAGTTCAGGTCGATGACGATCACCGCCGGCTGCAACTTTGCGCGATCTATGGCGTCGATCTCGCTCTTCACAAACTCCGCGGTCAACCCCGCGTGCTTGGCGGCCTCGTTTATCTTTACGGTAAAAAACAGGTCCTCGATCACGGCCAGGACTTTTTTCGGCATGAAATTCAACCCGATCTTAGCATGGTATGTTGAAGCCAGTGGCCTCCAATAATCCTTTTGCAGACCCCCTGCGCTTCGACCGGCGGGTGCCCGATTGCGCGCTCGTGATCTTCGGAGCGAATGGCGATCTCACGAAACGAAAGCTGCTGCCCGCGCTTTACCGGCTCGCCTATGAACGCCGTCTGCCGGATTCTTTCGCGATCGTCGGCAACTCCCGCACCGCGATGACCGACGAAGCGTTTCGCGAGAAAATGCATGAGTCGGTGAAACAGTTCCTCGAGGATTCTCCCTTCGATGAGGACTTGTGGAACAGCTTCGCGCGCAATATTTTTTACGTCGCGGGCGATTTGAACGATGCCAAACTATACGCGAATTTGAAGACCAAGCTGGACGAGCTGAACCGCCCTAACGTGCTCTATTATCTATCGACGCAGCCCAGCTATTACGGTCCGGTAGTGGAAGCGATTGGCGCCGCGGGCCTGGGGCGCAGCACGGAAAAGGGCTGGCATCGCGTGGTGATCGAGAAACCGTTCGGTCACGATCTGGATAGCGCGCGCGCGTTGAATGCCCGCGTGCACACCGTGTTTCCCGAGGAAGCCGTCTATCGCATCGATCATTACCTGGGTAAGGAAACGGTCCAGAACATCATCGCTTTCCGTTTCGGCAACGGGATTTTCGAGCCCCTCTGGAATCGCCGCTATGTGAATCACGTGCAGATCACCGCCGCCGAATCGATCGGTGTCGAAGGGCGCGGCGCGTATTATCAGGAAGCGGGCGCGCTGCGTGACATGATCCAGAATCACCTCTTGCAGGTGATGGCCACGGTTGCGATGGAGCCTCCAGCGGTGTTCGAGCCCGGCGCCATGCGCGATGAACGCGCCAAGCTGTTGCGGTCGGTGAAGATCATGAAGCCCGACGAGGTGCATCTGTATTCCGTCGCCGGCCAGTATCGCGGATTCCGTGAAGAGCAGGGCGTCGATCCGCAATCGCAGACCAACACTTTCGCCGCCGCGACATTTTTCGTCGACAACTGGCGCTGGGCGGGCGTGCCGTTCTATATTCGCAGTGGAAAAAAGATGCCGAAGCGCACCACGGACATCGCGATTCAATTCAACAGCGCGCCACATACACTCTTCATGTCTGAGGATGGCCGCCCGCCGCGTCCCAACTTGCTGATCCTGCGTATTCAGCCGGAAGAGGGTATTTCATTGCGCTTTTTGTCGAAATATCCCGGCGCGGGCATGCGCCTCCGCCCCGTTTCGATGGATTTCAATTATGGATCGAGCTTTGGAGAGCGCTCGCCTTCCGCCTATGAAACCCTGCTGATGGACGTCATGATCGGCGACGCGACTCTTTATACGCGCCAGGATATGGTGGAGGCGAGCTGGAAGGCGGTGACGCCGATTCTCGACGACTGGACCACGCGCGCGTTCGATTTTCCGAATTACGACCCCGGCACCTGGGGTCCCGTCGAGAGCGATGCGATGCTCGCGCGCAACGGCCACAAATGGAGGAACGGCTAATGCCCGCGACCCTCGAACCGGAGAAAATTTTAAAGGACCTGCGTAATCTCTGGCACGACCTCGGGCGCGATGCCGAAGTCTCGGGTGGCGTGCTGCGAGCCTGCGGCATGACGCTGGTGGTCGCGGCCGAAAAAGACTCCAATACCGAGGAGCTTCGACACACCCTCGGCGTCCTGATGCACGATCATCCGGCTAGGGCCATCGTACTCAGCATGAATGAGAAGCCGGGGCTCGATGCCAATGTGTTTTCGCAATGCTGGATGCCTTTCGGCAAGCATCAGCAGATCTGCGCGGAGGGCATCGAAATCACCACGGGATCGATGGAATTGGCCCACGTCGCGCAATTGCTGCTGCCGCTGATCGTTTCCGATCTGCCCGCCGTTCTTTGGTGCCGCGGCCCGCGCGTATTCTCAGGCGACCCGTTCGCGCCGCTGCTTCCGCTGGTCCAGAAAATCATCGTCGATAGCGCCACCGCGGCGGACCCTCAGGCCGCCATCGCCACCATCCGCGTCCTGCATCGGGAAGGCCGCCATGTGGCCGATCTCGCCTGGACCAAGCTCACCGGCCTGCGCGAGTTGATGGCCAGTTTGTTCGACGAAGGAACCGCCGTCGGCGTCACATCAGCGAAAATTTTCTATGGAGGCGATGTCGCTTCGCCCAGCTCCATTTACTTCGCCGCCTGGATGGAACGCGCGCTGCCCGGGGCTCAAGTCTCTCTGAATCGCGGCGAAGAAGGCCCTCGCGGCCTCCGCTCGATCGTCCTCTTGGGTGACGCCTGCGAGGTTACGATTACGCGCCCCGATCGGACCACGCTCGAAGTCCACTGCGGAGGCCGCATCCGCCGGTCGACGACGGTGCTTCTTTCCGAGGAAATTCTCATGAGCGAGGAACTGTCGATCCTCGGCGCCGATCCCGTCTTCGATAAAGTGCTCGCATGAGCTCTCTTCGAACATTTGCCGACGCTCACGACGCCGCCGGGCACTGCGCCGCGCAGATTCTCCAATATCTCAGCGAGTCGCCGCGCCCGACACTGGCCATCTCCGGTGGCTCCTCACCGCGAGCCATGTTTGAAGTTTTCGCAACCATCCCCTTCTTTTGGAGTCGCGTGCAATTATTCTGGGTCGACGAGCGTTGCGTCCCGCCTTCCGACGCTCAGAGCAATTTCAAGCTCGCCAACGATACCTGGCTTGCCCCCGCGAAATTTCCAGCGGCGAATATTCACCGCGTGCAAACCGAGCGCGATCCCGGGGACGCCGCCGGGATTTACGCCGACGAACTGCGCCTCGTCTTCGGTGAAGGCATTCCGCAGTTCGACGTGATCCACCGTGGCATGGGCCCCGACGCGCACACCGCCAGTCTTTTTCCGGGCGAGCCTCTCATCGACGATCGCACCGGCCTCGCCGCCGCCGTCTTCGTCGAGAAACTGAACTCCCATCGCGTAACGCTGCTGCCCGCCGTTCTGCTAGCCGCGAAGCATACCGTCATCCTGGTCGCCGGCGCCGACAAAGCGCAGCCCCTTGCGGATGTCCTCTACGGCCCGCACGACCCCAAACAATTCCCCTGTCAGCTAACCGAGCGCGACGGCGGCGACGTAGTCTGGTTCCTCGATCCCGCCGCATCCGCTAAAATTCAACAATGATCCTCACGCGCCGGGCTCTCCTTCCCCTGCTCGCCGCGATTCCCTTCCGTCGCCCGTCGCCTCCCGAAATAATTCCCCGCCCGATAAAGCCCAAAACAACCCGCATCATCTTCGGTGGCGATGTCATGCTTTCGCGCCACGTGGGACGCCTCGCGCGCGCCCACCACGATCCGGCGTCGCCTTTGCGGGAGCTTGCCCCGCTGCTGCGCTCCGCCGATATTGTCTTCGTAAATCTCGAAGCCCCCTTTTCCGACCGCGGCCGCCCCACCGACCACGGCATGATTTTCAAAGCCGAGCCTAATATGATAGCCGCGCTCCAAACGGCCGGCGTTTCGATCGTCTCCACCGCCAACAACCACGCCCGCGATTGCGGCGCCTATGGAGTCGGTTTCACTCAGTCCTGGCTGCATCGGCACGGCATCCTCACCGTAGGCTCCGCCGCCACCGCCGAAGCCGCCCACGCCGGTACCGTCATGGAGCTCAACGGCCAGCGCTTCGGATTCCTCGCCTACACCTTCGATCAATCGAACGGCAATTATAAGGATGTCGACACCCGCATCGCCGTCATGGACATCCCCACCACGCGATCGGACATCGCCCGCCTTCTTCAAAACCGCGCCGATGTCGTCATCGTTTCCATGCACGCCGGTTCCGAGTATCAGCCGCGCCCCAATTCCCGGCAAGTGGAGTTCGCCCACGCCGCCCTCGACGCCGGTGCGCGCGTGGTAATCGGCCATCATCCCCACGTTACCCAGCCGTGGGAGCGCTCGGGCAACGGCGTGATCTTTTACTCGCTCGGCAATCTGGTCTTCGACCAGTTCCAGCGCCCCGAAACGCAGCGCGGCGCCCTCGCGGAGGTGGTGTTTTCCGGCAAAACACTCGAGAGCGCCGCATTGCTCCCCGTCCAGATCGTGAACACAATCCCTAGGCTGGCCGCAGGGTTCGAAAGACCCGTAGTGGCACGCGCCGCATCCACCGCATCGCGATAAGCCCCGATCCAATCAACAGCAGCGTCCCGACCTCGGGCGTGTCCGGGTTGCCTGGGCCGGCCATGGCCACGTTGAAGCTGTTGATTCCTACATAGCCCCCGGTCGACGTGGGTCCGAATTCTACGCTCCATTGCGCCAATGGGTTAGGGTTTATAAAACCTACAAAGCCCGCCAACTCGTTGGCCGGACAAAATGCATCCAGGCACACTCCGCCGGGGACATCGATGTTGAACTGAATCGCCGCGATTGTGGACGGGATTGTGATCACGATGTAGTTCGGGGTGGCGCTCGTAGTAGGTGTCATCAACTCACTGCCCGAGAGGGCGAACGGGTTCCCTAAGTAATCCGCAAAGAGCACCCCACTCGAATCGGTATAGGTGGCGCCACTGAGCGATCTAAGGCTGAACGTAGTGAGCGCTCCGAGCGTATAGGTATCGGCCGTCAGGTCATTGTTGAAGGCCGTCTCATCGAACGCCCCGCAGCCCGTCCCTGCACAATAAGTCACAACAGCAGCCCCCGCTGGCAATCCAAACCCCACAAGTGCCAGAACGGGAACCAGAAATCTCTTACTCATCATCAAATCCCTCCTTGGGATACACGTCACCCGTGACAGGGTGTGAACACCCCTAAATCATTGTGCCGATTTAGGATATTGTCGCTTTGGTACTTTGTAGCCCAAGGAGCTTGATTATCTCTGAGTACCCCACCAAGGATTATCCGTATTGCCATCGACGACGGGCTATACTCGCTTGCTCTTTGCGGTAGCCGCGAACGCGGTGTACTCGAAGCTTATCGAACACTGCCGCGACGGAGCTCGTGCACGCGCTGAACTTCAACCAGAATAGCCGTCGAAAGCACCAGTACGTGAGGTCCCGATACGATAGTCAAAAGAAGATCGCGGGCGAGCCCTTCAGGCGAGACTCTGGGGTTGGCGCGGACGAGTATATTCGTATCGAGAACAACCCTCACGCTTGCCAGCCCTCATTCTTGCCACAGTCGATGTGGCCGAACCTGGCTGAGAGCTTCCTGAAGAGCTCCCTCCATCTCTTCCTCGGTTGTTTCCCGATGCACCTGGGACGCCATGTGATCCAGGTGTGCCGCAAGATTCTCGGAGTCCCGGCGGTGCTGGCGCTCCAAAGAATTCGTGACGATCTGGGCAAGGTAACGCTCGGTTGATATGCGGGCGGCGCGGGCCTGCGCTTCCAGTACCGCTGCAGCTTGCTCCGGCAGATCGATCGTCAGGTTCATGAGGTTCTCTTTTCAGGTTAACGCAGCGGCTAAATCTTCGGCTTCGGCGCCGGCAGCTCCCTCGCCGGACACACCGATTCAAACCCGGACGTCCTGTGCGATCCATCGCAAAAAGGTTTGTTCTGGGACTGCCCGCAGCGGCACAATCCGATGGTGGTCCGCCCGGCCAGATCGAACGGCTTTCCCTCCGCGTCGTGAATCTCAAACTCGCCCTCGATCTTAATCGAGCCGTTGTTATTGATAATAATCTTCGTTGCCATCAGCCTCGATCCTAGCATGGGGCCCACAGGGAGTCCCATGAGCCTGCGCGGCTCACCGATGCTGATGAAGAACGACGGTGGCGCGAGCTTCAGCTTGCAGCGTCGGCTTCAGCCGACGGTCTTCGCGCTCACAGAATTCCGGCGAA
>Ga0182024_10004469_pt1 | contig 32145 bp, 28 predicted proteins | sample P32metaG_FD_120480 | JGI IMG/M metagenome (GOLD analysis project Ga0182024, IMG submission 120480) | Permafrost microbial communities from Stordalen Mire, Sweden - P3-2 metaG (Illumina Assembly) | ecosystem: Environmental > Terrestrial > Soil > Wetlands > Permafrost | place: Sweden: Stordalen...
GAATAATACCGCTCGTTCAAGCCCCACCCGTCAGGGTGGGGATCAGGGTAGGAATAATACCGCTCGTTCAAGCCCCACCCGTCAGGGTGGGGATCAGGGTAGGGATAATACCGCTCGTTCAATCCCCACCCGTCAGGGTGGGGATCAGGGTAGGGATAATACCGCTCGCTCAAGCCCCACCCGTCAGGGTGGGGATCAGGGTAGGGATAATACCGCTCGCGCAAGCCCCACCCGTCAGGGTAGGGATCAGAGTAGGGATAATTCCACTCGTTCAAGCCCCACCCGTCAGGGTGGGGATAACCGGTTGAGTTACGCGACATCATGAAGATCTCGCTCGAACAGGCCGCCGCGCTGATCCGGGAAGGCAAGCTTGCCGCTTTCCCCACCGAGACCGTGTATGGATTGGGCGCGAACGCGCTCGATGCCGCGGCCGTCGCGAAGATTTTCGAGCTGAAGGGACGGCCTGCGTCGAGTCCGCTGATCGTGCACGTTTCCTCCATCGCGATGGCGCGGGAGATCGTAGCCGATTGGCCGCCTGAAGCGGACGAGCTCGCTAGGCGCTACTGGCCGGGACCGCTGACGCTGGTGCTCCCCAAATCGCCCAAAATTCCGGACATCGTAACAGCAGGATTACCGACGGTGGGAATTCGCGTTCCCGCCCATCCCGTCGCCATCGGCTTGATCGAAGCTGCCGGCGTTCCCATCGCCGCGCCCAGCGCGAATCGATTCATGGGTCTTTCGCCGACCACAGCCGAGCACGTGATGGAGGCTTTCGGCGACGAAGTGCCGGTGCTCGACGGCGGCGAGTGCCCGGTGGGAATCGAATCGACGGTAGTGTCGATAGCGGATGGAAAGGTCACGCTGCTGCGGCCTGGAATGATTTCGCTGGGCGACAGCCAAGCATCAACACCATCGCCTTCGGTCACGTTGGGATCGCCTGCGGCGATCGAAGCAGGAACTGCGCATCCGTCGCCGGGAATGCACCCGCGCCATTACAGCCCTCGGACGCGCCTGATCGTGGTGCCCGGTCCGAACCACCTGCCGGATCGCTACGGCGCATATCTGTGGCGCAAGAAGCCGGGCCTCACCGCGCGGAGCGTGCGCATGCCGATGAACCTGGAAGCCTTCGCGCACCGCTGGTACAGCGTGTTGCATGATCTCGACGGCGAGGGATGGCCCTGGATCGCGGTCGAAGCGCTGCCGGACAAGCCGGAATGGGCAGCGCTTCGCGATCGCGTCGAGCGAGCTTCCAGCCCCATCCGTCAGGGTGGGGCTTCTTCGACTCCCGACTAGAAGCGCCGAGTGGTAGAATTCATCTAATTCACACGACCAGGAGACCCCATGCGACTCGCCGTTTCGTTCTTCGTCTTCTTCATCGCCACCGTTGCCATCGCGCAAGCGCCCGCGTATCAGCCCATCGGCAGCATGAGCCAGTTGATGGTCGACATCATCTACCCGGCTTCCGACGCTCTCTTTTATGTGGAGCGCGCCAAACCCCAGAACGACCGCGAATGGGGCGTCCTCCGCGGCACCGCGCTGACGCTCGCCGAATCCGGAAATTTATTGATGATGCCGGGGCGGGCGCGCGATCAGGGCGACTGGATCAAGGACGCGAAGCTGCTGGTCGACGTGGGTGCGGCCGCATATAAGGCCGCGCAGAAGAAGGACTTACAGGCGATCCTCGATCTCAACGATCAGCTCAATACGTCGTGCGTCAAGTGTCATGTGCAGTACCGGGCGAACTACGGGAAGAGGTAGTCGGTCTGCGCAGGCTGCTGAAACCAAGGGCGTTAGCTCCGGCCCTCCCCCGAAAACACGGGATTGCGAGCTGCCGTGTGTTGTCCGTGTGGTCACCGTGTTTTCACCGCGAATCCACGGCAAATTCACCGCAAGAACACCGTGTTCTACCGGTGCGCCGTCCACAGATTCCCGGTGGCCTTCTACACGCCCGCTAAGGAAGTTTCTGCGACCCATTAAAAAGACCTGGGTCTTCTAAGAAAAAGCTTGCGCTCGCGCGAGGTCCAGTAGTAGAATCTACCACAGATATAGTAGGACTGAGCACCTCGACACATGACTCAACCTAAACTCACCAAATTGGAATTACGGATCATGGAGACGCTGTGGACCACCGGCGCGGCGTCCATACGTGAGATCCAGGAAGCGTTTCCCGAGCGCGACCGTCCCGCCTACACCACCGTCCAGACCACCGTGTACCGGCTCGAATCGAAAAAGGCCGTGCGGCGCGTGAAGAAGATCAGCAACGCGCATATTTTCGAGGCGGTGGTGACGCGCGGCGCGGCGCAGAAGCGGCTGATCGACGAACTGCTGGGATTGTTCGGCGGACGCACGCAGCCGGTGATGGCGCATTTGATCGAATCGGGGAAATTGACGCTCGACGATGTGAAGGAAGCCGAGCGTACGCTCCGGGAGCTGGAGAGAAAGGAGCCCCTATGATCACGACGACGATCATGGCGATTATCCCCACCCTGACGGGATGGGGTTTGATGACGGCAACTAGCCCCACCCTGACGGGATGGGGCTGGAAGGGATGGGGTTTGATGACGGCGATTAGCCCCACCCTGACGGGATGGGGCTGGAAGGGATGGGGTTTGATGACGGCGATTATCCCCACCCTGACGGGATGGGGCTGGAAGGGATGGGGTTTGATGACGGCGATTATCCCCACCCTGACGGGATGGGGTTTGAAGGGATGGAGTTTGATGACGGCGATTATCCCCACCCTGACGGGATGGGGTTTGAAGGGATGGGGTTTGATGACGGCGATTATCCCCACCCTGACGGGATGGGGTTTGATTCCGGCGGAGTGGGGCGGTGTGTTCAATCATCTGTGGCAGTCGACGGTGTTTGCGGCGGTGGCGGCGCTGCTGGCGCTGGGGTTGCGAAAGAATCACGCGCGCGCACGATACTGGCTGTGGCTGGCGGCGTCGTGCAAATTTCTGGTTCCGTTTTCACTGCTGGTGGGGCTTGGTTTGAGCATTGGGACGAGCATCGGAAGCAGCATCGGTAGCGGGATCGAGAACGTTATCGGAAAACTTTGGCCCAGCGCGCCGGCAATTGTTGCGCAGCCAGAGATGACAATTATGTTCGATGAGATCAGTCAGCCGTTTACGCAAGTCAGTATCCCGGCTGCCGCGCCAGTGCATCACTCCGTAATGCCCGAGGTTTTCCTTGGGCTATGGGCTTGTGGCTGCGCGATTGTTTTGATTTCCTGGTTCCGCCGCTGGCTGCGAGTCCGCGAGGCGGTGCGGGCGGCGAAGCCCATACATTTCGAGCTCGCAGCTCCGCATCCGCTCCCTGACGGTCGCGGTTCCGTTACTACGCATGCGCTCCCTGACGGTCGCGGTTCCGTTACTGAACGGCGCGGGTCAGCATTATTCCCCCACCCTAACGGGTGGGGCTGGAATGGCGATGGCCGGTCCGGCGGAACGAGATTCCCCCACCCTAACGGGTGGGGCTGGAAGACGCGGAACGCACTCCCTGACGGTCGCGCTTCAATAGCAGGATTCCCCCACCCTAACGGGTGGGGCTGGAAGACGCGGAACGCACTCCCTGACGGTCGCGCTTCAATAGCAGGACTCCCCCACCCTAACGGGTGGGGCTGGAAGACGCGGAACGCACTCCCTGACAGTCGCGCTTCAATAGCAGGATTCCCCCACCCTAACGGATGGGGCTGGAAGACGCGGAACGCACTCCCTGACAGTCGCGCTTCAATAGCAGGACTCCCCCACCCTAACGGGTGGGGCTGGAATGCCGATGATCTTCGCCCGGATGGGGGGCTGGAACACGAAGCCGGCTTGAAAGCCGGCTTGCCGACAAAATTGCCGGCCCCACATAGGATCAGGATCATGTCGTCGCCGGCGTTGATTGAGCCGGGGATTTTCGGGATCTTTCGGCCGGTATTGCTGCTGCCTGAAGGGATCGCCGATCGGCTGACGCCCGCGCAATTGCAATCGATCCTGGCGCATGAGCTGTGTCACGTGAAGCGACGGGATAATCTGGCGGCCGCGATGCACATGATGGTCGAAGCGGCGTTCTGGTTTCATCCGCTGGTGTGGTGGATCGGCGCGCGCCTCGTCGAAGAACGCGAGCGCGCCTGCGATGAAGAAGTGTTGCGATCGGGGAGCGAGCCCGGCGTTTATGCCGAAAGCATTTTGCAGGTCTGCAAGTTCTATCTCGAATCGCCTCTGAAGTGCGTGGCGGGAGTTACGGGATCGGATTTGAAGAAGCGCATCGAGTCGATCATGAGCGGACTGCCGGGGCGCAGTCTGACTCCGGCGCGCAAGCTGATGCTGGTTGCGGCGAGCATCGGAGCGATCGCGGGGCCGGTGATCTTCGGTGTTCTCGCGGCACCTCACATTCATGCGCAGTCTCAGACTGGGGTCAAGACTCCGCTGGAATTTGAAGTAGCGGAGGTCAGAGTGAATAAATCGGCCGACCCCGAAGCGTTTGGCGACGTTGTTCCTACTTGGCTCAACCCCGGCGGCCGAGTCACCATACGCGGTGCCACGATGAAGTGGCTCATCTCCGAGGCGTATCACGTCGGAAAGGAGGGGCTTGGCGGTGCGCCAAACTGGCTCGACGCCGAATGCTACGACGTGATCGCCAAAGCTGGACCCACGGCATCGAGAAACGACGTGCGGCTCATGTTGCAGAAGCTTCTCGCCGACAGGTTTGGGCTCCGGGTTCATCAGGATCAGAAAGTCATACCGGTCTACGCGTTGGTGGTGGGCAAGCGCGCCCCGAAATTGCTGGAGTCGAAGAATGATTCAACGGCCAAGGACGGCTGTCAGTCAGCGTCCGGAGCGCCGGGCCAGATCCATCTCGCGTGCCACAACCTTACGATGACGGATCTGGCGGGCTCGCTCCCTGAAATGGCGCCCGTCTATATCGATTTGCCTGTGGTGGATCTCACCGATCTCAAGGGCGCCTACGACTTCAAACTGGACTGGTCGCCAAGGCGCGGGACGGGCGGGCCAGGCCGGGGGGCCGATGCTCCAACTGCCATCGATTCGGCTCCCGGTCTCACCATGTTCGACGCGATCGAGTCGCTGGGGCTTAAGCTCGAAAGGAGCAAGCATGCGGTGAATATCGTCGTCATCGATCACGTCGAAAACGTGCCTAACGACGCTGCGTTCGACGGGGCTCTGGCAAAGCCCGCTGCGGCGCAGGCGTCAGCCCAGCCCGCGCGTGTGTTGGATGGCCCGAGGCCTTCCTTTGAGGTTGCGTCGATCAGGCCGTCGAAGGCCGATGCCGGCGATCGAGAGCTCAGCAACGAACCGGGCAGGCGACTAAGTGCGACCAACGCCACCCTGAAGATGCTGATCATGCTGGCCTACCAGGTCACGGCCAACGAGCTGACCGGCGGTCCCGACTGGATGGCATCGGATGGATTCGACATCGAAGCCAAGCCGGAGAATCCCAACGCCACGCCGGAACAGTTTCGGCAGATGGTTCAGAGGATGTTAGAGGACCGGTTTCAATTGAAGACTCATTTTGATACCAAAGAAATTCCGATCTATTCGCTCGAGGTAGGGAAGCGTGGGCCCAAGCTAAAGGAATCCAAGGGCAACGAGCTCGACGTCATCATGAGGAACAGCTACGGTTTGATGACCGGCGTGAAGGCAACCATGCCCATGTTCGCAGCGGCGCTGTCGAAGCGTTTGAAGCGGCAGGTGGTGGATGAGACAGGGCTCAAGGGAGCCTACAACTTCAAGCTCGAATTCACGCCGGAACCGGATCCCGCCGGCACGGACGAGCACCACGCTCCTCCTCCCGGTGACCATCCTTCCATCTTCACTGCGTTGCAGGAGCAGCTCGGATTGAACTTGAAGGCTGGCAAGGGTCCGGTGCGGGTTCTGGTGATCGACCATGCCGAGAGGCCGACCGACAATTCGACGGCACCGGCCGCGAAGCAGGAGGGAGCGCTCCATTTGCCCGCTGCTGCGTTAGATGGCTCCGTTCGGAGCCATACTGTCGCGCTTCAAAACAGCACGCGCGCCCTGACGGGCGCGCCTCAAACGGGCGCGCCTCAAAGGGAGAAGCCGCTCGCGTTTGAAGTCGCGACGATCAAGCTCTGTGGCAGCGGAGACACCGGTGGCGGCGCTCGGGGAGGCAGGGGGGGCGGTGATGGAAACGGTCCGTCGCCCGATCGCATGAACCTGGCTTGCCAGCCGGTGATGAATCTGATCCGGATGGCGTACTTCAATTTCGCGGGCGGCCACATCAATCCGCGGAACACCACGCCTGTGGATGGCGGTCCGGCGTGGGTCAATTCGGATCGCTATCAGATCACGGCGAAAGCGGAGGGAACTCCGGGGCAGGAAATGATGCGGGGGCCGATGCTTCAGGCGCTGCTCGAAGACCGGTTCAAGCTGAAGATCCGGCGCGAATCGCGGGAGGTTCCGGCGTATGCGATGACGGTGGCCAGAGGTGGACCAAAGCTGAAAGCGTTTCAGGAAGGCAGTTGCGTTCCCGTCACGACAGGAGTTGGGGGCGGGCCGCTTCCGCCGCCGGGGCCGGATGGAAAATTGCCGGTGATGTGTTCGATGCGGTCCATTAAAACACCGCTGAATGGGTCGCCTTCGGCGTGGCAGGTACTGGGAGAGAGCCTGGATGGTTTCGCCAGGGCGCTGGGAGACGACATGGATCGGATTGTGATCAACAAGACAGGACTCGCGGGGAAATTCGATTTCCATCTGGAATTTACGCCTGACGAGAGCACGCCCCTCCTTTTAAACGCTCTTCGGCAGCGCGCTGCACAAAACGGCGACCCTGTTGCGGCGAGCGATCCCGCGGGCGGGCTGTCGATCTTCACGGCGATCCAGCAACAGCTCGGGCTGAAGCTGGATGGGTCGAAGGGGGCTCGCGAGTTTCTGGTGATCGATCGGATCGAGAGGCCGACGGAGAATTGATCATTTTGGCTATCGAGTGTTTATCCCCCACCCTGACGGGTGGGGCTGGAAGGGGACAATATCCCCACCCTGACGGGTGGGGCTGGAAGGGGACAATAGCCCCACCGTGACGGGTGGGGCTGGAAAAGGCAGGAAGAAGCCCCAAGCTTACGCATGGGGCTGGAAGAAGGGCGCTCCATGCTGTCGCGCCTCGATTGGCGGCCGAGGCCTTGCGCTTACGCCGGCGAGCTAAAGTTAGCCGCTGCACGATAAATCGTGCGCCACAAGCTGACGGGCGCGGTTCAAAGAGCGTTATTGCGCGCGCCCTCACGGGCGCGCCTCAAAGAGCGTTGTGCTAAAAAAACAGCCGTTCGTACACTTAGGGTCGTAACTTGAGAAAGAAACCATGCGCCTTTCCGTTGAAGAGTTGGAGAGGCGATGTCCATGAAAGTATCGAATCTATCGGGCGGGCGTAGCCGCGTATTGGCTGCCCTGCTTGTAACTATTGCTTTGAACCCTCACGTGTTTGCGCAGGCGCCGGCTTTCGAAGTCGCGTCGGTGAAGGTGAACAACAACGGAATCGGGCCCGGGAATCCAGGAGGCAGGAAGCAAGATCCCGGGCAGACCAGCTATCGCAATCTGGCGATGAGGCTTCTGCTGATCCGGGCGTTCGACTTGAAGGCGAACGAGGTTTATCAGATCGCGATGCCCGGCTGGGTAACCGCCAGCGCGGAGAATCAGCTGCGCTACGACATCGACGCGAAGATTCCGGCGGGAGCGGCGACGGAGCAGATTCCGCTGATGCTTCAGAATCTTCTCGCCGAGCGGTTCGGGATGAAGTTTCACCGGGAGAAGCGCGATGTGCCGTCCTATGATCTGGTGGTGGCGAAGGGCGGAGTGAAGATGAAGGAATCCGCGCCGGTTACGTCGGAGCCGGGCGGCGTCGCGGGCCGCGGACGCGGTCTGGTGTTGCAGCGGGACAGGGACGGCAAGGAGGAGCTCGCACCGGGTCAAAAGGTCGCGTTGATCCTGTCGACTGGGCCGGGATCGCTGCGGTTCAGCGGACGGGTGCAAACCGCGCAGCAGATCGCGAATATATGCCGCGGGCAGGTCGGCCGCCCGGTGACCGATAAGACCGGATTGACGGGAAGCTACGATTTCAATATCGATTTCGCGGAGAGCGGCGTGCCCTCGGGGGACGAGCCGCCGGGCGGGTCGAACGCGCCGCTGGATGGGGCGAGGGATTCGCTGCCGCCGTTTCTGGTCGCGATCCAATCGCTGGGGTTGAAGCTGGAGCCGACGAAGGTGGCGACGGAGGTGATCGTGATCGATCATCTGGAGAAGATCCCGACGGCGAACTGAGGGGCCGGAGATTTCAACGGGAGTGGATGAGCCACGCCGAGCGCGCACAGGCTGAAGCCGGTGCCACCGAGATCGGCGGGGTTGACAACGCGATGCGATTAGTACTAATTATTTAGGAATGCGGAAACTATTGCCGGCGATGCTGACGGTAGCGGCCATTGCGGGATGCGTGAGCGCTCAGCCCATAGATCAGCGACAGAAGAAGACCGCGTTCGAGGTGGCGTCGATTCGTCCCGCTGTTTTTGGATCGCACCCGAGGTCGATTCAGTATTCCGCCGGCGGAAGGTTTACGGCGTCGAATATCCCAGTGAGGGCCTTGATCGAGGAGGCGTATGCCATCCGGGGCTTTCAGGTTTCGGGAGGCCCGGAGTGGGTCAACCACGATCAATTCGAAATCGCGGCCAAGGCGGACGGCAACGCGAGTAAGGATCAGGTTCGGGCGATGCTTCAGGCGCTGCTGGCGGATCGGTTCCAACTGGTGCTGCGGCGGGAATCGAAAGAGGTCAATGTGTATACGCTGACCGTGGGAAAGACAGGGCCGAAATTGAAAGAAGTGAAGCTCGATGAGGACAACGCGGCTCGCGGGATGAGGTTCGGCGGAATCGGGCGGGTCGCGGGAGTGATGGCGTCCATGCCGCAATTTGTTGTGATGCTGTCGGATATCAGACTGAACGGATCGGCGATTCTGGATCGGCCGGCGCTGGATCGGACCGGGCTGACGGGGGTGTACGACTTTAAACTGGAGTGGTCGGGTGAGGAGCAATCGGCGGACGGGACTGCCCCTAACGCGGCGGGGTCGTCGATATTTACGGCGGTGCAGGAGCAGCTTGGGTTGAAGCTGGAGTCGACCAAGGCGCCGGTCGAGTTTTTTGTGATTGAGCAGGCGGGGAAGCCGGGGGAGAATTGAGATGAGCGACGAGCGCTCGATGCTGTCGTGCCTCAAGGGTGGCGCGCTCCCTGACGGCTGCGGTTCCGAAAGACGGCGCGCGCCCTTACTCAAGCGGTCGCGGGTTGAATACACGCGCTCCATACTGTTGTGCGTCGTAACTGTTCTGGTGATGGCGGCCTTCAGTCAGGCGCAGTCATTCGAGGTCGCATCGGTGAGGGTCGGGGCGCCGATTCCGATCGGGGAAAATTACAATATCAACTTGGGCACGGTGAGCCACGGGACGCTCACTCTGACCAACACGACGCTCGCCGACTGTCTCCGCTTCGGGTACTCCCTTACCAGCGATTCGCTGATCGCGGGTCCGGACTGGATCAAGAGCAAGGAGCACCGTTACACGATTGTGGCAAAGGCGGCGGCTGAAACTTCTCGCGATGAAATGCTGCGGATGTTACAGGTGCTGCTGACCGAGCGGTTCAAACTCGAATTCCATCGCGAGCCCAGAGAGATGAATTACTACGCTCTGGTGCCATCGAAAAAAGGGCCGAAGATCGAGCTCGCGAAAACGGACGGCCCGGGTCCGAACGAAAGCAATGGAGGCGGCCGCATTGTGCGCCGGCAGCTTTCGATGTTGATGCTGGCGACACTGCTGGCGCGGTTCGAGTTCCGTGGCGGCATTGTGCTCGACCGGACCGGACTGAAAGGGTTATACGGAGTGAATCTGCAATGGACGCCGGGCGCGAATGTGAACGCCGATTCGAATGCGGATGGGTCGGCGGGTCCGTCGCTATTTACGGCGCTTCAGGAGCAGCTCGGGCTGAAGCTGGAGTCCAAGAAGGGGCCGGTGGAGGTGATGGTGATCGATGGGGCGGAAAAAAATCCGGTCGAAAACTGATCGTTTTGAGCTCTGCCGGCGTCTGTAATAAGAAACACGTGCCCGGAAGGGAAGTGCGCGACCGAAAGCGGTCGGCTTCGTCTGATGTTTAAAGGTGTCGACACGAGTGTCGACACGGCACATTGAAGATGCTGAAAAAGCGGGCTGCCGAGCGCTCCCTTACGGTCGCGGTTCCGTAAAGAAAAACCCGCCACTAGTCGCGGGGGTTGTTGGACCGTTTCCAGGTAGAAATGTCCACGTTGTCGCGACGGAGGTAAAGGTGCAAGCGCGTTCGCTAATATGGATGTAAAGATTGGAACTCGGAGGTATCGGGGAACGAATCCATAGTGTTCACTCGTAATAAGATCCACGGGTAATAAAATCCACCGGATCGTGTCTCCAAGGAAGCACTACGTGAAGAATGCGCACACATTAGCGGCGATTTTCGCTTTAGAGGCGTGGGGTGTGCTCGGCCATGCCCAATCGCCGGCGCCGGCATTCGAGGTCGCGTCGATCCGGCCGAATAAAATCGGCGGCGAGGGCAGGCGCCCGCGCTTCCCATTCTCGCCTCCAGGGTCGGACGGGACGATCAAGGCGTCGCCTGGAACGCTCTCGATGCGGGACGTGACGTTGAATGCCTGTATCGGGTGGGCGTACCGGGTCCAGGAGTCGCAGGTGTCGGGACCGGAGTGGCTGGGCGCCGATCACTTTGATGTGATTGCGAAAACGGCGGCGCCGGTGCCCGAGAGTCAACTCCGGGTGATGCTGCAAGCGCTGCTCGCCGACCGCTTCAAGGTCGCGCTGCATCGCGAATCGAAAACGGTGGCGGGCTATGCGCTGGTGGTGGGAAAGAACGGGCCGAAGGTACGAGCTTCCGAGGGCGAGGGGGAATCTGAGCTGCAAGGCGGGAAGCTTCGCATGGAGGGGCACCGGTACTCGATGCAAGGCCTCGCCGAGCTTCTTTCGATGTCGCTACGAACTTACGTCGCGGATATGACGGGGTTGGAGGGCCGGTACAACTTTAGCATCGATATTTCTCCGTTCCTTTCGATCGATACGCCGGTCTTGAGGAGTGAAGAGACCGTGGTGATGGCGTCCGTGTTTGAGCGCGCGCTGGAGCAGCAACTGGGCCTGAAGCTGGAAGGCCGGAAAATTCCCGTGGAAGTACTGGTGATCGACCGTGCGGAGAAACCGTCGGAAAATTAAACACTAAGGGTTCTGAATGCGGATCAGGAATCATTTTCGATTATTAGCGGTGGCTCTTGCGGTAGCGTTGTCCCTGAATGCCTCTGAGCAGCATGGCACGGTTAAGTTCGGTGGCCTGCCGGTTCCCGGCGCGACGGTAACGGCGTCGCAGGGCGACAAGAAGCTGACTGTGATCACCGATCAGCAGGGCGCCTATTCGTTCCCGGATTTGGCGGACGGAAGCTGGAACATCGAAGTCGACATGCTGTGTTTCGCGACCATCAAACAGGACGTGACGGTGGCCGCGGGCGCGCCGGCTTCGGAGTGGGAACTGAAACTGCTGCCGTTCGACGAGATTAAAGCGACATCCGTCGCGGCCCCGCCGCCACCTCCGCCGACGCCGGCGACGGGTCTTACGGTGCAAACACCCGAAGCCGCGGCTCAGCCTGCGGCGGCCAACAATAAGTCCGGGAAGAATGCGCCGGCTGCCAACGCTTCACCTAATGGGGCGAACGGATTTCGCCGGACGGACGTGAATGCGGCGGCGACCGCGCCGCCTGCATCGGGCGATACGCCGGCGCCAACGTCGGACGCGTTCGCGGGGCAAAGCGCGGCCGATCTCAACAAGAGCGCCTCGGACGGTTTGCTGATTAACGGTTCGACCAACAATGCGGCCAGTTCGCCGTTCGCATTGTCGGCGCCGTTCGGCAACAACCGGCGAGGGCCGCGATCGCTGTATAACGGCAACATCAGCCTGCTTATCGACAACTCGTCATTCGACGCGGAAAATTTTTCGCTGACCGGCCAGAACACGGCGAAGCCCGCGTATAACAAAATGACGGGCGGCATCACTCTCGGGGGACCCATCAAGATTCCGCATCTGCTCCGGAACGGTCCCACGTTGATCGTAGCTTACCAGTGGACGCGAAATCGCAATTCGCAGGTCTTGCCGGGACTGATGCCGACCGTCGCCGAGCGCGACGGCGATTTCGAGGGGGTGGTGGGACCAACGGGCCAGCCGGTGACGGTTACGAATCCGATCAATCCGGCCACCGGACAGCCGGTCTGCAACCAGCCGATCACCGGCAACGTGATTCCCACGTCATGTATCAGCGCGCAGGCGAATGCTCTCCTGAAGTATTATCCGCTTCCGAATTTCACCGGCAGTACGGTTTACAACTATCAGATTCCGATCGTCGCGAATCAGCACGTGGATAATTTGCAATCGCGCGTGACCAAGGGGATTGGACGAAAGAACCAGATCAACGGCGGCGTCGCTTTCTCAAGTACGCGCGGGGACACGCCCAATATATTCGGGTTCTTGGATACAACCACGAGCCTCGGCTTGGCGGCCAACGCGAGTTGGCGTCATCAGTTCACCAATCGGCTATCCGGGACGCTGGGCTACAATTTCAGCCGGCAGTCTTCGACGACGACCCCATTCTTCGCAAATCGCGTGAACGTATCGGGCGACGCCGGCATCACGGGCAACCTTCAGAATCCTCAGAACTGGGGGCCCCCTTCGCTTTCGTTCGCGACCGGAATCAACGGACTTTCCGATGGCAACGACACGGTTATTCACAACCAAACCGGCGCGGTGTCCTACTCGATGCAGTGGAATCGCGGGCGCCACAACGTGCAGTACGGCACCGATTACAAGCGGCAGGAGTTCAATACCATCGGGCAGAGCAATCCGCGCGGATCGTTCCAGTTCAACGGCGCGGCGGCCGGCGACGATTTCGCGGGATTCCTGCTGGGCGTGCCCGACGCCAGCCGGATCGCGTTCGGGAACGCCGACAAATACCTTCGCGACAGCTTGTACGACGCCTTTATCACAGACGATTGGCGGATCAGCCCCGGCTTTACGCTAAATGCCGGAGTGCGCTGGGAATATAGTGCGCCCATCACGGAACTGTATGGACGCCTGGTGAACCTGGACGTGACTCCGGATTTCACGGAGGTCAAGCCGGTGGTGGCGAGCGATCCCATCGGCCCGCTCACCGGACAGCATTATCCCGATTCTTTAGTCCAACCCGACAAGCACTTGATCATGCCGCGGATCGCGATCTCCTGGCGGCCGCTGCCGGCGTCGTCACTGGTGGTTCGCGCGGGATATGGCATTTACTCCAACACCTCGGTGTACCAGTCGATCGCCAACCAGATGTCGCAGCAGTCGCCGCTCTCGACCAGCTTCTCGATTGCGAACTCGGCCGCCAATCCATTGACGCTGGCGAACGGATTCACCGTGCCGCCCGGAGTCACAACCAATACGTTCGCGATCGATCCGAATTTCCGGGTCGGGTATACCAATCTCTGGCAGGTATCGGTGGCACGCGATCTTCCGGCGGCGCTGATTGTGACGGCGACCTATCTGGGCATTAAGGGAACCCGCAACGTCCAGGAATTTTACCCGAACACGTATCCGGTCGGCGGGGTGAATCCGTGTCCCACGTGCCCCAGCGGGTTTGCGTACATGACCTCGAACGGGAATTCGACGCGTGAAGCTGGAACGCTGCAATTGCGGCGCAGGCTGCACAACGGATTCTCTTCGACGCTCCAATACACGTACTCGAAATCCATAGACGACGCGGCGCTGGGCGGCGGGAGCCAGATCGGAACGCTGATCGCGCAGAACTGGTTGGATTTGAGCGCGGAGCGCGGCCTCTCTACTTTCGATCAGCGTAATGTGTTCAACATCACGGGGCAGTATACTTCGGGCATGGGCGTCGGCGGCGGAACGCTGCTCAGCGGATGGCGCGGCGCGCTGGTCAAGGAATGGACCATTACCACCAACATCACCGCCGGCAGCGGAATGCCGCTGACACCGGGGTATCCGGAAACCCTGCCTGGCACCGGATACACGGGCAACCTCCGGCCGGATTACACCGGCGCGCCGATTTATGACGCTAAGCCGGGACTGTTTCTGAATCCCGCGGCCTTTAGTGCGCCGCTGCCGGGCGAGTTTGGAAATGCGGGCCGCGATTCGATCACCGGTCCGTACCAATTTTCCCTGAACGGTCAACTGGGGCGCACCTTCCGCATGTCGGATCGAATGAGCCTGGATTTCCGCCTGGACCTGACCAATGCTCTTAATCATGTGGTTTTCACGAGCTGGAATACCACGCTCGGCCCGCAATTCGGAGCGCCCGCCGGCACCAACGGGATGCGCACCGTTCTCACCAATGTGCGATTGAGGTTCTAAAAAGATATGCGATGCTTCACGCTGTTCCTGTGTCTGACGATTGCGTTCGGCCAGCAAACGGGCACGAACACCAAGCCGGGCGATACCCCGGCGACGTTCTCGGCAACCACGAGCCTGGTAGTGGAAGCCGTGGTGGTGAAAGACAAGAGCGGCAAGGAAGTGGAGGGGCTCACCGCGAAGGATTTCACCGTCACCGAAGACGGCGTGCCTCAGGTGATCAAGTTCTTCGACTACGAAAAAATCCCCGAAACGCTAAATACGACGCCGCTGCCCCCGGCCGAAATCAAAGACGTAGTGTTGATGAATAGGCTGCCCCACACCACCATCACCACGGAATCGGGCGGGAACCTGATGTATCGCAACCGCCGGCTGATGGCGTTGTATTTCGACATGACCACGATGCCTCCTCCGGATCAGATGCGCGCGTTGGGCGCGGCGGAGAAATTCGTCCGGACGCAGATGCAGGCGGCCGACCTCATGGCCATCATGCAGTATCGGGGTGAAGGAGTGGAAGTCCACCTGAATTTCACTGACGACCGCACCAAAATCATCAGTACGCTGGAGACCATGATCGTGGGCGAAGGCCAGGGTTTGGATGAGACCGTAGCGGACGCCAGCGCATCCGATACCGGCGCCGCATTCGGCCAGAACGACTCCGAATTCAACCTGTTCAATACCGACCGGCAATTATCGGCCTTGCAGACCGCCGCGAAGATGCTGGGCGGGCTGAGCGAAAAGAAAATGCTGATCTATTTCGCGAGCGGCCTGGTCTTGAATGGCGTAGACAACCAAGCCCAGCTCCACGCCACCATCAATGCCGCGATCCGCGCCGGCGTTCAGTTCTGGCCGATTGATGCGCGGGGGTTGGTGGCCTCGGCTCCGTTGGGCGACGCGACCAGAGGATCGCCGGGCGGACAGGGTATGTATACGGGCGCGTCCGCGGGGGCGTTCACGTCGAATTTCCAACGTTCGCAAGATACGCTTTACAGCATCGCGGCCGATACCGGCGGAAAGGCTCTGCTGGATAACAACGACCTGGGCAAGGGGATCGAGAACGCGGAGAAATCGGAGTCGAGCTACTACATCATCGGCTACTACACCACCAACGACAAGCTCGACGGAAAATTCCGGCGCATCAAGATTTCGTTGAGTGAACAAACGGCCAAGCTGGAATTTCGCCAGGGCTATTTCGCAGGTAAGGTGTTCGCTAAGTTCACCACCGCCGACAAGGAACGGCAACTGGAAGACGCGCTGATGCTGGGCGATCCGGTTACCGAGCTGACCATCGCGATGGAGCTGGACTATTTCCAGTTGAACCGCGCGGAGTATTTTGTTCCGATGTTCGTGAAGATCCCCGGCAGAGAACTGGCGCTGGCGCGCAAAGGCGGCGCCGAACGCACCGTGATCGATTTCATCGGTGAGGTTCGGGATGAATACGGGACCGCCATTCAAAACGTCCGCGACAAGGTGGACGTCAAGATCAGCGATGCTACGGCCGCCGAACTGGCGAAGCGGCCGATCGGATATGCCACCGGGTTCACGCTGTTGCCGGGATCGTATAAGGTCAAGCTTTTGGCTCGCGACGCGGAGACGGGACGCATAGGAACTTTCGAAACCAAATTGGTGGTCCCGAACTTGAATAAAGAGGAAAAACGGGTCCCCATCAGCTCAGTGGTGTTGAGCAGCCAGCGTGAGGATATGCGCGAGGCCCTGTTCAATGCGTCGAAAGAAAAGGATAAGAGCGAGGCGTTCAATCCTCTGGTAAGCGATGGACAGAAGCTGATTCCCAGCGTGACACGCGTGTTCAGCAAGAGTCGCGACATGTACATTTATCTGCAAGCTTACGAGCGCGGCGCCACCGCGATGCAGCCGCTGGTCGCGTTCGTGACGTTTTATCGGGGGCAGGTGAAGGCGTTCGAAACTCCACCACTCGCGGTGACCGAAGGCATGAACGATAAATCGAAAGCCGTGCCGCTGCGGTTCGAAGTGTCTCTGGCGAAGTTTCCGCCGGGCGAATACAATTGCCAGGTAACGGTGCTGGATCCGAGCAGCCAAAAGGCGGCGTTCTGGAGCGCGCCGGTGATGCTGGTGCCGTAGCGCCGCGGGAAACTGTCCCGTAACGACGAGATCCTGTTAAAGGACCGCCTCTCAGAGGGCGTGCGGCGTGGAGCGTTCTGGAACTCTGGCAGGCTGCCGGTGTCTATACGGACATGACCACCGGAATCGCGAATCGCGCCGAGATCAACGTCACGCCCCTCATCGACGTCCTGTTGGTCCTGCTGCTCATCTTCATGATCATCGCGCCCATAACGTCGCACGGAGTGGAGGCGCAAATTCCGCGGCCGGCCGCTGGGTCAGCTGACGCAAGCGACGCACGAGACATCGTGGTCAAGATCGATGAAGATCGCACGGTCACCATCAACGCGGAGCCGGTCACGTGGCAGGATCTGAGTGACCGGTTCCAGGAGATTTTCGCTCGGCGCGCGGAGAAGCTTCTGTTTGTAGCGGCCGCGCCTCGCGTGGATTTCGACGATGTTGCACGCGTAATCGACACGGCGCGCGGAGTTGGAGTCGAGCGTATCGCATTGATGCCCCGCGCTCATGCCGCGGGACGCCGCTGAAACTTCGAAACGAAATATTGCAACGTCGCGAACGAAATGACCCGCGTGCTATGCTCGTCGGTTGGGCATGCGCAGCATTTCTGGTAACGTCGCGGCCTGGGTCGCGATCCTTTACCTCGCATCGCCCGCGGCGGCGTGGGATGGGACCGGCCACAGGATCATCGCCGCCATCGCCTACGAGCATCTGCCTCCCGGCACCCGGGCTCGCGTGGATGCATTGATCCGGGCGCATCCGGATTACGCCGCGTTCACCACTGGAGCGCCGGCGGATGCGGCGGGTCGCGCGCGTGCCGCGTTTATCGCGGCAGCGGTGTGGGCCGACAACATCAAGGGCGATCGCCGGTTTTACGACGAAGCGAAAAGTGACGCGCAGCCGACTCCCACGCTTCCGGGTTATCCCGACATGAAGCGACACGCCAACTGGCATTACTACGACAAGCCCTACACTCCGGACGGCGCCCGACCGGTGAAGAAGGATCAGCCCAGCGCGCTCACCGAGCTGCCTCGATTGCTGAAGGAGATTGGTCACGTCCCTCCGGAGCTCGCCGCCTACGACCTGCCTTGGATCGTCCACATCACGGGAGATCTGGGCCAGCCGCTGCATTGCGTCAGCCGGATGCTCAAGGCGATGCCGGCCGGCGATGACGGCGGGAACCTGGTGTTCGTGGCGCCGGGTCGCAACCTTCACTCGCTGTGGGACGACACGCCGGGCCGCGACATGAGCGACGCGTATGTCACTAAATACGCAACCGAAACGATGGCTGAATATCCGGCGCCATCGAAAAACGAAACGAACCCAAAGAAGTGGATCGAGCAGGGCTATAAGCAAGCAATTACTCAGGTTTATACGTTCGGGCTCGAGACCGGGTCGCGGGAGCACCCGATTCCGCTACCTGAAAGCTACCTGGAAAACGCGAAGCGAGTGGGGCGGGCGCAAATCGCGATCGCGGGGTATCGCCTTGCGCAGGTGCTGAACGATCGGTTGAAATAACACTGCGCGCCGCGTTTGAAATGAACCTCTGGCGATTGAAATGAACTGCTTGGGGCCACTGAGTCTGCCATTCGGGTAGGGCATCCCCAGCCAGACTTGGCGTTTAATTACTTGAAGTTCGCTTTGTTTAACGCTCCTAAACTCATCTCTGCCATGAAGGATCAGGTTCGATCTCTATAGGCCACAATGGTGTAGCCGTACTATGCTGAAATCTTAATAAATGTCTGGCATCGTAGGGGGAGAAGTGTTAACATGATCTTGTCCAGTTGTGAAACCTTCATCGGTTTCACCGCGTCTCTTTCTCTAGGGAAGGTCCGCCGACTGCCTGGCGGGCCACCCAAAAGTTCGGCGCGCTACGACCTCGCGGTAGTGGTGAGCCGGCCGGTGAGTATCTTCCTCCGAGTACTCACCGGCTTTTTTATGCCTCCACGCCGGAGATCGCAATTTTTGTTTCCGTCCTTAATCTATGGGACGAGTTAAACGCTAGCGGAATTCTGACGGGAATTAATCCGCGAGCGTTCTCCGCGCATCCGCACTCGACGGCCCTTCGAAGAACTTCCGGCGACCTTGAGATCGAGACGCGATCAGAACTGGCCGGCGCCCGACGTCTTGTTAGTGCCGTGCTTGGACGCCTCCGCGAGTCCCTTGACGGATCGCGAGCTGCCGGGCAACTGGGTCAGGGCCAGACGGAAGGCAGTCTCGGCGTCGGCAAACTGGCCGGCATGCAGCGCGATTTCTCCGATAGCTTCATCCACCGGGCGCGGATAAATGGGAGGCTCGCTATAGCGCGCCTTGCGCTGTGCGAGCGATGCGGTGCCCAGCTCATTCATCGCCTGCTTGTACTTTCCCTCGGCCGCCAGAATGTGCCCTTCCAGCTCCTGGCGCGCGATCGTCAGTTCCACCGGCGGCTTGCTCTTCACCTGATCGGGGTATTGCTTCAGAATCGCTTCCATCTGGCGCGCGTGCTCGCGCGCCGCGGCGGCGTTACCCTTGCCCGCTTCGGCGAGCCCCATGGCCCAGTGCCGCCACGCCTGCTCCCGCGGCCGATCGTAAACCGGCAGCGATTTTCCATCCAGAATCTGGTCCCATGCCTGCGCCAGCACCAGCGCGCGCATCAACGCGTGCCAGCCCTGCCTGTACGCCGAAAAATTGCCGTCGACTTGGGCGGCTTCGCGCGGGTTTTCCTTGTATTCGAGCAAAGTGCGCGCGGTTTGAATGGCCTTATCGTACTGGCCGTCGAAAGCATACGCCGTGGAAAGATAGTGCACGTTGTGGCCGTGATGGCCGGAGCCGTACAGCGCGTCGGCCTTCATGTAGCCGATCTCATTGGCGGCCGCGTCGCTGAAGGATTTCTCGGCTTCGGCGAACTTGTTGGTCTGCGCGTAAATGTGGCCGGGCATATGCAGCGCGTGGGGGATGTTGGTCACCAGCTCGGCGTAGCGCTTGCAACTGGGCCACGCGTCCTTGGCGAAGCTGGAACCTTCCCAGGCGTGAATCACATAATGATGAACGCCGGGATGATCGGGCGCGTCAATCAGCAACTGCTTCAGAATGGCGACGGACTCCATGGTGCCCGGACGCGGCGTGCGATCGGGCAGCTCGTATCCGCGCATCAGGTGCAGCGAGAGGAACGTGCGCGCCTCCACTTCCTTCGGATATTTGGCGATCACGGCGCGCAGGCCTTCGATATAGGCGTCGTTGGGATCCTTAGCGCTGGGGATGCGCCGCGCGGCGATGGAGGCGATGTACAACTTCTCGAGATCGGTGGCTTTGCCGGGCACTTTGCTCAGCGCGATAGCGCGTTCGGCGGCTTCTTTGGCGCGCGCCGGCTGGGCGCGCGGATCGCGGCCAAAGGCTTCGGCGAGCTGGTCAATCTGATGGCGCGGCCGGTAATCGCCGGCGGAGATCATCGCGACTCCCCACCATGGCATCGGTGCGGCGGGATCGAGAGCGGCAGCTTGCAGGAAGCTGCGCTCGGCCTCGGTCGCCCAGAAGGAGTGCAGTTGCGCGAGCCCCTGATCGAAGAATTTCTGCGCCTGCGGATTCGACGTGGTGATCGCCAGGTGGACATGCTCGGTGCCCTGTCCGGTCATGATGTGCGCAGGTAGCGCGGGAGCAGTGCCGCTCAGCGGCGGAACGCAGAGGTCGGCTGACTTGGACTGGGCGAAAGCGGCGACCGCGAAAATCGCGGACGCGAGGATCAGCTTGGCAGGGGTTGGCTTGGCCATGTCCTTCATTCTACGCCGAACCGGTACACGCAAGCGCTACATCCTGTTTTTCAAGCCCCGGCCGTCAGGGCGGGGATCCAATGGGCTACCTACGTTGGAAATCCACACGGGCCAGGGATCCCCGCCTTGACGGGCCAGGGATCCCCGCCCTGACGGGCGGGGCTTGACAGGACGGGACGAACACAGGATGGAGCGCCTTACAGGTTCTGTCGTGGAGCCAAAAAACGGCGGCGGAGTACCAGCACTCGTTCACCCCGCTGATTGAACGCCCGCGTCTCGACATACACGATCCCGCGATCCGGTTTGCTCTCCGATTCGCGCTTCTCCAGCACCTCGGTTTCCGCATATAGCGAATCGCCCACGTGAAGCTGCGTTTCAAACTTCGCAAACTCGAACCCGAGATTCGCGATGGTCTTTCCGCTGGTATCGGCGACGCTCATGCCGACCGCCAAACTAAACACCAACGTATCCACCACCGGCCGATCCGGTGCAACGTGATGATCGATGAATCGCGGATTGTGGTTCATCGACATCAGAGCGAACCATGTATTGTCGTGCTCGGTAATGGTGCGGCCGGGCCAGTGCTTGTACACGTCACCGGCGGTGAACTCCTCGAAATATCGTCCGTAGGCGCGCTCTCTCACGGGCGCGCCTCCGAATGCGCGCTCCCTGACGGTCGCGCCTCGTTAATCATCATCAGGCGGCGTTCCAGCGACAGCACCATTTCGCCCTTCTGATTCACGCCCTCAGACAAGACTGTGATGGTTCCTTCCGTCGTGGCAGTAGCTTCTATCTTTGCCACGATTCGTGAGCGCGCATAAATTGTGTCCCCATGAAACACGGGATTCAGGTGCTTGATATCGCGATATTCGAGAGTCAAAGTGGGTCCCTGGAACATCGACTCCGACATCCCGATCACGATCGCGATGACCAACGGTCCCACCACGAGCCTTTGGCCATGCTGCGTGCCGGCCGCGTAGTGTGCGTCAACATGCACGGGATGCTGGTTCATGCTCATCAGGCTGAACAGCGTATCGTCGTGCTCTGTGATGGTGCGGCCGGGCCTGTGCTCGAAACGCTGACCGGGTTCGAGCTGATCGTAAGTGCGTCCGTAGCCTGAAAGGCGTCCTTCGCTCAAAATGGAAACTCCTGAAGGCCTGGGCGCGGGGCATGGCCCCGCCCCACCAGTGTCATTATATGAATTGGATGCACCGCATCGTCTTACTTACGCTGCTGCTTGTCCGATTCGCACCCGCGGCCGACCGCTGGATCGAATACCGCAAGGGCCCGTTCCGGATCTTAAGTGACGCGGGCGACAAGGCCGCGCGCGATCGTCTCAATGAAATGGAGCAGCTCCGCTATGTGCTGGGAGGGCTGCTCGGCAAGAACACGGGGGCGCTCGGCGGGCCTTCCGCGGCTGAACTCAATACCGTCTGGCCGATCGACATCGCACTGTTTTCGAATGCGAATGAGTACGCGCCGCACACTCTCGATAAGCCGTTTATCGAAGGTGGATCGGCCATGCTGGGGGCCTGGACCGCCGACGTGCCGCTGTCGCATGACATGCTGCGCGCGCTGACGCGCATGCTGATCGACGAAAACGCGGGCGTGATGCCGGACGCGATCGAGACGGCGCTGTGCGATCTTTTTTCGACCATCAAAGTGACCGGGCCGAAAATTCTGGTGGGTGCGCCGCTGCCCGCGGGTGAGATTCCGCCATCGAAACCCGATCGCTTGCGCGAGTGGGCCCGAATGCACTTGCTGGTGACGACGCTCGAATACCGCGGCAAACTTCGCGTGTATCTGAATAATCTGCAGGGCGGCGGCGACGTCGGCCTCGCCACGCGCAACGCGTTCGATATGACGCCGGCCAAGCTGGACGCGATGGTCGACGCGTATCTGCAAGCGGGACACTTCGAGGCCGTGCCGATCATTGGGGAGTCGCTGAATCCGAATCGCGATTTCGTCGAGAAGCCGATGGATAAGCAGGCGGTGGACGCGTGGATGGTGGAGCTCGCGGCCGGCGGCAAGGATTTCCTACCGGACAGTCCACGCGGATTGCTGGTGGATCCGACGATCGCATCGTGCGAGATGGCCATGAAAGCGAATCCGCGCTGGGGCGAGCCGCACTTTCAGCTCGCGGAGCTTCTATCCGATCCGGCTGCGCGACTCAGAGAACTGAAAACCGCGACTGCGCTGGAACCGCGCAACGCCGCCTATTGGCGGATGCTCGCCGAAGCGCAGACGGTGGAGCATCAGTATGCCGACGCGGAAAAGTCCTGGAACGCCGCTATCCGAGCCGCGCCGGACGACGCCGAGCGGGCGCGCACTCGGCAGATTCGCGTCGACGTCTCAGAGAAGCGCGCCGATTTTGAGGCGTCCGAAAAGAAACGCATTGCGGAGGAACAGGCGCGCGAATTGCAGCGCATCAAAGACGCCACCGCAGCCGAAGTTCACGCTGCCGAAAAGGCCATCAACAAACAAGCCGGCGAGTTCAATTCGAATCAGAAACCGGTACCGTGGTGGGGCGACGATCCTAACGGAGACAAAGTCGCGGGGAAATTGGCGCGGGTCGACTGCCTGACCGGCGGAGCGATACGGCTGACCATTAACATCGAGGGCGGGGGCGTGATTCGCCTGCTGATTCGCGATCCCGCGAAGCTTGCCGTCCACGCAAGTGATTCGCCTAAACTGGTTTCCGGTAAGTCATCGGCCCAGACCTCCGGCGCGGCGCCACCCTCTAATCAGCCCTTTGCTCAAGCCAAGTTCGTCTGCGGTGTGCAGCGGGTTGCCCAGAAAATTCGCGTCGTCTACAACATCAATGCCGACGCGAAGCTCAATACGGTAGGCGACGTCGCCATGGTCGAGTTCCCGTAAAATGAGCGGAGTCCAACGCCTGCGATGGCTGGCGGTCAGCATCTTCGCGATTTCCTCATTGCTGAACTATCTTGACCGCAGCCTGCTGCCGGCGGTCGCGCCGTCGCTGATGGGCGAATTCCATCTCTCTAATTACGAATACGGGAAAGTGATATTCGTTTTCTCGATCGTATATGCAGTGGCCGCTCCGCTGGCCGGATGGTTTATCGATCGCATCGGCTTGAACGGAGGCATCAGCATCGCGGTGCTGGTGTGGTCGGCCGCCAGCGTGGCGACCGGAGTGACCCACAGTTTCGGAGGCCTGATCGCATCGCGCGCGCTGTTGGGAGTTGCCGAGGCGGCGGGCGTTCCGGCTTACGGAAAAGCCAACGCGATGTATCTCGCGCCGCGCGAGCTGGCGTTAGGAACCGCCGTAAATCAGGTCGGGATCAGCCTGGGCCTTGCGGCCGCGCCCCTGATCGTGGCCGCACTGGCGTCGCATTATGGATGGCGATTCGCGTTCATCGCGTGTGGCGCGCTCGGCCTGGTGTGGGTGCCGATGTGGCTGCTGACGTCGAAACGGATTCCGGCGGCGGCGACGAAGAATACAGCACTTCACTTGAGCATGCGCGACCTGTTGCGCGACCGCCGGCTATGGGGTCTGGTGTTGGGGACCGTATTCATCATGTCGCTCTACACGCTGTGGACCAATTGGACCACGGTGTATTTCGTCACCGAGTGGCATCTTTCGCAGGAGGACGCGAATCGCCGCTTCGCCTGGATTCCGCCGATTCTCGCGACCGTGGGCGGATTCGCCGGCGGCTGGATGGCGTTTCATTGGATCCGCGGCGGAATGGACGTGATGGCGGCCCGCATGCGCGTGTGCTGGATTTGCGCAATTGTCGCGTGCCTGGCGACGGCGGCCGTTCCTCTCGCGCCCACCATGCTGCTGGGAAATGTCGCGATTTCGCTCAGCGCGTTCTGGGCCATCTGCGCGTCCACGAACCTGTACGCGATGCCGATCGACATGTTCGGCGCGGGACGCGCGGCATTCGGCGTGTCCATGCTGACGTTCGCCTATGGATTGATGCAGGCATTCTTTTCGCTGGGGATCGGAAAGATCGTGGATCACGTCGGATTCCCCACGGTATGCCTGACGATGGCCGCGCTTCCGATCGTCGGCGTCGCGATCCTGAGATTCACTATCCGCCCAGCCGGCGGAGCGGCGAAGTGACTGGCGACATCGAAATCCGATTGGCCATGCGCGACGACCTGGGCGCGATCGAAAGAATTCAGGGTGGCTCGAGTCAAGCGCCTGCTTGGGAGCCATCCACCTATCTCGAATACGATTGCCGCGTGGCCCGCGTGGCTGGCGGCGAGCACTCGACAGGAGTCCCGCCGGGCACCGGCGATCATGTTGCAGGATTCATGGTTTCACGGCAGGTGACGCCGGTTGGGTCCGAAAATGGGGAACGCGAGATTCTGTCACTCGCTGTCGATCCCGCGCATCGCCGCCAAGGCATCGGCAGAAAGCTAGTAGATGCGGAACTACGGTCCGCTCCGAAAGGAACAACCTGGTTCCTGGAGGTCCGCGAATCCAATATCGCGGCGATAAGCCTTTACGCGGCCGTGGGATTCACCGCCGCCGGGCGTCGGCCCGGCTATTATCACGACCCTGCCGAAGCGGCTATTGTCATGAGGTTTTTTTCATGATATTGTCATGGTGCGCATCCGGCCGCCGGTGACCGGGTGCCAAGTTGAAGCAAGGTTGAATGCCTACGACCCACCGAGCCCGATTAATCCCTAAGACACACAGCCGCACAGCGGCGGACGGCCCCCTCGCAATGCAGGGAAACGCCCGCCGGCAGAGCTTCCCCAGTGCAGCGGGAGCGGCTCTTGCTTAGGAGACGCGCGCGTAGATCTCACCTCACCGGACACACTGTGTTGTGTGCGATTCAAACAAATACAAAGGAGAGTGTTTGATGGAGAGTAACACGCAAGATGAACTTAAAGCGCACCTGATGGCCTCGAGCCAGGAATTTCGTGAATTGGCTTCCCAGCATGCCCAATTGCACCGGCAGTTGGAAGAGCTGGAAGCCAAGCACCACCTGACCGATCAGGAACAGTTGACCGAGGTTCTTTTGAAGAAGCAGAAGCTGCGGGTGAAGGACCAGATGAACGCTTTTCTGGCCCGAAGCAAGACGCAGAACGTCGCCTGAGATTTCAGGGGACACCCTCGGGTGCGCGAAGAGAGAAGTTTCGGAAGTTTTGAAGATTCAAGCCGGGCCGCGGTGAACGCGGCCCGGTTTGCTTTTGGGGTCAACCCGATGTCTCGAGTTACTTCGCGACGGCCGGCACTTTCTTCTTGGAACTGCGCCTCTTCTCGACGGGAGGCGTGCGATCGCTCTTCTTGAGATTCGGCAAAACGATCGTGAGGACGAATTTCTTTTCGCCGTGATCGTCGAACTTGATCACGATGTAGTCCTCATTGCAGGACATGACGCTTCCGAGCCCGAATTTGGGGTGATCGACCTGGGCTCCTTGCGCGAAGGCGGGTTTGTTGGCCATTGACCGGGAATCCTTAGAGGGGCGATCAAGGGGCGATCCACCCATAATTTATTGTAACAAAAGATGTAAGGCGCGTCAGACAAAACTCGGGCGCCGGCAGGGCTTACGGGTTTGGCTGGGACGCAGGGACTCGAACCCCGATACGCAGCTCCAGAGGCTGCAGTCTTACCATTAGACGACGTCCCAATCCGGTGGAGGGATGCGCGAAACCGCGATCGCGCGTCACGCACGATTTCATTATAGCCCGGCGTTCGGACCGCGTCACGATACGAACAGCCGCAGCACGCTCGACCCAGCCACTCCGGTCAGCGCCGGCAGAAACGCGGGCGCCGCGCCGCTGCGCTTGATTTCGCCATGCACGGCATGTCCACCGAGATACAGGAAACTTCCACCGGCAATCGCCAGCAGCGCGTGAAGGTCGCGCGCGTTCAAATGGCCTGCGAACAGGGATTCCAAACCGCCCCCGGCCAAAGTCGCCGATTGCGCCACGGCGCACCACGCGATCGCCGCCCAGCGCGACGGCAGCGCCGCTCGCGCGATGGCTCCCAATGCGATTCCTTCGGGAACCTTGTGAAACGCGATCCCGATGACAAACGCCCCACTGAATCCCGAAGCCCCGTTAAACACACCCGAATGCGCCGCCGCCAGGCCCCACCCATCCAGCGCGCTGTGCAGCGCGGCCGCGGCCAGCAGCGGTCCCGCGAATCCGTGCAATTCCTCCGCGCACTTTTCGTGCGCGTGCGTTCCGGAGCAGGCCGGGCACAGCGGATACACGAATCGATCGATGGCCCACAGCGCTCCAAGACCCGCGCCCGTCCATGCGATGGACCAGGGCCATCCGAAGAACTCCGCCATTTCCGGCAATACCCAAAACAGCGCGACACCCATCAGAACGCCCCCGCTGAACGGCACCATCCGCCGCGAAAGCGCGCGAACCGATTCGAGGCGCACACCCGCCACCGCGCTGAGAATCGCGATAAGAGTCACCAGCACCAGAGAAGCGATCACGCCGCCGCCGAGCATGTCCCCGAGTATACCCTCCGGGCGAAACCTCGGAACTAAACTCGGAACTAAACAATGTGAGATGATGTCGAGTTACCGCAATGGACACAATGGACAACCAGGACACTACCAGACGATCTTTTTACGGCGTCGTCATCAACGGGCTCATGGGGTTGATTACCGCCGCATTGGCCGTTCCGGCGGCCGCATATCTGCTTTTGAAGCCGAACTCGAACAAGAAATCCCAATGGGTGGATGCGGGCGAATTGAGCGCGCTCAAGGTGGGCAAGCCCGAAGAAGTGGTGTTTCGCCGCACGCGTGTGGACGGCTGGCGCGTGCTCAACGAAAAAACCACGGCCTGGGTGGTGCGCACCGGCGATCAGCAAGTGGTCGCGTTTACGCCGCAATGCACCCACCTGGCCTGCGCCTATCATTGGGAGGCCGGGTCCAACCAGTTCCTCTGTCCCTGCCACGCGTCCACGTTTTCGATCGATGGCAAGGTGACCGGCGGACCCGCGCCGCGCCCGCTCGACCGCTACGTCACGCGCCTGGACGGCAACAAGGTTCTGATTGGGTCGGGCATAGAGAAATCGGTATAGGCGATTATGCTGCGAAGCGTCCTCAAGTGGCTGGAAGATCGCACCGGCGTCGAATCGGCGATCAAACATTTTCTGTATGAAGACATTCCCGATTCCGCGGGATGGCACCAGGTACTGGGCAGCGTCGCGATGTTCGCGTTCCTCATACAGGTGGTTACCGGAATCCTGCTGGCCTTCAACTACGCGCCCACTCCCGGCGACGCCTATGAAAGCCTGCGCTACATCGTCGTGGAGCTGACCGGCGGGCGCCTGATTCGCGGACTGCATCACTGGGGCGCGAGCCTGATGATTATCGTCGTGGTCCTCCACATGACCCAGGTTTTTATTTGGGGCGCCTACAAGAAACCACGCGAGGCGACCTGGCTGGTGGGCTGCATCCTCTTACTGATCACGCTCGCCTATGGGCTCACCGGCTATTTGTTGCCGTGGGACAACCGCGCGTATTGGGCGACGATGGTGACCACGCAGATCATGGCCACGGCTCCGGGAGCGGGTCCGTATTTGCTGCGACTGCTGGGCAGCGACGGCGGATCCATCGGCGTGGTCACGTTCGCGCGATTCTACGCGGTTCACGTGCTGCTGCTGCCGCCGCTGACCATGCTGCTGATCGCCATCCACCTTATCCTGGTCCGGCGTCACGGCGTCGCGCCCGCGGTGGACGACAACAAACCGATGACGAAGTTCTATCCGAAGCAGGTGTTCAAAGACACCGTCGCGACATTTATCTGGTTCGCCGTGCTGATGGGAATGGCGATCGTTGCGAAGGTTCCGCTGGGCCGCACGGCCGATCCCACCGATTCCAGCTTCGTTCCGCGGCCCGAATGGTATTTTCTGTTCCTGTTCCAGACCGTGAAGCTGTTTGAAGGCCCGCTCGAGATCATCGGCACCATCATTCTGCCGACGCTGGCGATCCTCGCGCTGTTGCTGGTGCCTTTCATCGATCGCGGAAAAGCGGTCACCCTTCGCAGGCGCACCGGCGCGATTGCTCTGGTCGTCCTGGGAGCCATCGCGTGGAGCGGGCTCACGGCGCGCGCCGTCGCCACCACGCCGCCCAGCAACGAATCGCCCGATGCGGGCCTTGAAAGAGCCGAGCCGTGGCGCGAGATTCCCGCCGATCAACTCGCGGCCGTCGGCTATTTCCGACGGGACAATTGTGGAAACTGCCACGTCGCCGGAAAGGCCGCCGCCGGGCCCGATATCACCGTGAACCCGTCCACCAAACCCGTCGACTGGCTGATGGACCATTTCAAGAAACCCACGCCCGCCTCGCCCGACAGCCAGTTGAACAATATGCAACTCAAAGCGCTGGCCGCCTTCGTCGCCAAGCGCGATGACAAAGGCGTGGATGCCTTGTTGAACGCTCCGCAAGCGGCGGTCGACGGCGCGATCGTCTATCACACCAATCAGTGCGCCATGTGCCATCAGTTGAATGGAGCGGGGCAGAAAACCGGCCCGCCGCTCAATGGACTTTCCGATCATCGCGCGCGGGATTGGGTGGAGGGGCATTTCGCCGAGCCCGCCAAGTTCTCGCCCGGTTCGGTGATGCCGGCATATAAGCTCAACTCGCAGGATCTGGATCGGATCACCAGCTACCTCATGCAGATCCCGAAGTAAGAGTGTCCGCGGTGGGCCCCGCGGTACTAGTACTACCCACACCAGCGGGGTTGACAAGTACTGGGAAATAAGTGAAAATTGCTCTCTAGACTTGTGTGAGGAGGAAACACATGCGAATTTTTTCATTTGCGGCTATCGCGACCCTGGCGCTCCTGCCTGCGGCGGCGTTCGGCGGCACCATTCTACTAAACGAGAACTTTGACGAGCTGACGACCGGGCTCGCTGTCACGGGTACCGTTGGCGACTTCAGGACCATCAACGGCTCAAACGTCGATGTTTTAGGTGGCGCCGAGTTTGGGACCCTATGCGCTGCGCCGGAATCGGGAAACTGCATCGACATGGGTGGATCGGGCGGGAACGACCAGGGCCAACTCCAATCCAATTCGGCCTTCCCCGTCGGCCTCTACCTGCTGAGTTTCGATCTGATCGGCAGTGGGCGTGGCACCACGGATGGCGTGACGGTCACTTTAGGGACCTTTACCCATGACTATAGCCTAGCCAGTGGCGATACCAGCGGCGGTATCGTGATCAATCAACTCGTGTCGGTGAGCGGAACTGCCTCGAACCTCGTATTTTCGAGTGATCTAGCCAGCGACGTCGGCCTGCTGCTCGACGATGTATGCGTAGTCACGAACCCCACCAGCGAGGCAATAGGCGGGGCAGCGGTGGCAGCGGGCTCCGCATGTGCCGGAGCGACGACCCCGGAGCCCGCTTCCGGGTTTCTGATGCTCGCGGGTCTGCCGCTGCTGTGGTTCGCGCGGCGTTTAGTTCGGTAGTTCATTCAGCATAGTGGGGCAGGGTCCCGCCCTGCCTCGTAGCCAGGTATCCGCGCTACTTCTCCGCCAGGACTGCGTCCAGCGGCGCGCCTGTCACCGAACCCCGCACCGTCGCGAATCCGGCCTCGCGCAGCAGTGCCGTGTATTCGCCGAGGGTCCGCTCCCGGCCCTCCGTGCACACCAGCATGTTGAGCGATTGCATGTGCGCGCCCACCGGTCCGCCGCGATCTTCATAGATCAATCGTTCCGCGATCAATAATGCTCCATCATCCGGCAACGCTCGATGAATGCGCGTGAGCAACAGTCGAATCTTATCCTCGCTCCAGTCATGCAGGATGCGGCCGATCGCGTACAGATCGGCGGGCGGCAGTGGGTCGCTGAAAAAGTCGCCTGCGGCAAAGTCCAAATGATCCGGGGAAATCGACTTCGCGAACTCGATCACCTCCGGCAGATCGAACAGCGCGACTTGCAATCCGGGATAGCGGTCCTTCGCCGCCAGCGCGAGATGCCCGGTGGCTCCGCCCAAATCGACCATTCGCCGAAACCTTGAGAGATCGAATGCTGCAACCACTTTGGGCGAGCTCAACATGCCGAATCCGTGCATGCCCATCAGGAAATCGCGCTTGGCCGATTCGGTTTTGAAGAAGTGTGAGAACAACCCACCCGCGCCGGTCTTCTCCGTCCCAAAGGTTTGATCCCAACGATGCGTGCCCTCGCGCACCGCGTCTTCCAGGTGCGCCCACAAAGGATACAGAGCGTTGTTGGAATACCGGATGTAGCCGGCGAGACTGCGCGGACTGGATCGCCGCAGATACTCGTCCGCGATGGGAGTGTTGACATATTCGTCGCCGCGCTTTTCGAGCAGACCCAGGGAAACGCACGCGTCCATCAACCGGACGATCTCCGCGCCCGAAGGGCGCTTTCCATCCGCGCCCAAAGGGCGCTCTCCGTCAAAGACACCTAGTTCCAGCGCCGCAAACATGGTCTTCGATCGCCGGAACGCTTCGATCAGATCCAGAATGGGCGCGGGGTCTAACGGTGGCGTGCTCATTTGAAATGGTCGTAGCCGCGCGGCTCGAGCGGGCGTCCTTCGAACATCATCGAGCCAGGCTTCCCCCGCAGGATCGTTCCGATCCTCGAAGTTCCTTCCGGCGTTCGCGCTTTCGCCGGCATCGTGAACAGCAATTCATAGTCTTCCCCGCCGTGCAGCGCGCGCTTCATGGTTGCCCTGCGGGTCGCGCCGCGAACAACGGGTACCCAATCGATCTCGGCCGCTACTCCCGAGGCCTTACAGAGCCGGTATAAATCCATCGATAGCCCGTCGCTTAAATCGATACACGACGTCGCGCGCCCCGCCAGACTTTGCCCCAGGGCGAGACGTGGCTCGATCTTCCGATCCCACCCCTTTCCCAGCCGCCCCGAAACATAAATCGCGTCGCCGGGACGCGCGCCATCCCGCCGCAACGCGCGGCCTCGTTTCACGGCGCCGCACACCATCACATCGCAGTGCGTCTTATTAGTTCCGCTTTGCGCCAGATCTCCCCCCGCAAGCGCCGTTCCCGTGCGCTTCGCCAATCGCAACAGCCCGCGATAGAACCCTTCGATCCATTTCTCCCGTCCGCCAGGCGTCGCCCCGTCCGGTGTCGCCAATGCCACCAGACAAAATCGAGGTTCACCGCCCATCGCCGCAATGTCACTTAAGCTGCGGGCCAGAGCCCGTTCGCCAATCGCCTCGGGCTTGTGCGTCGCGCGAAAGTGCACGTCCTCTATCATTTGATCCGTGGTGAACAGAAGATCCTCGCCTCTCTTAGGTCTGAAGATCGCGCAGTCATCGCCGATGCCGAGCACGAGTCCACCGCGTTTCGAAAGCAGGCGATGGCGCGACATGCGGCGAATCCCATCGACGATCCCGGCTTCATTCATGAAATACGAGCCCGGCCGGAAGCTCTTCGCCAAAGACCCTGCCCATCGCCGCCAGTTGATCGGCCGGCTCCGTCTCCAGATCGATATCTGGAAAAGTCCGGCGCACCAGATCGAGCGTGGCCGCCGGCAGATCGCGCGTCGCGTCGCCGGTTCTCCGGGCGATGGCGGCTACCGCGTCCCCGGCCTTCGGAATTTTCACAACTGTTTCCACCCATCGTGCGCCCGTCGACGCCGGCAACACCTGGTTGATCGGCCCGTAAAACAGTTTGCGCGCGCCGAGCCTCGCCAGACACCACAAACCGGTCTCGACGAAATCGCCTTTCGTAACGCGCACCAAAAGTTCATCGCCCAACTGGGTCTTGGTTTGGATCGGCAGCAGTTCCAAACTCGTCGCCGCGCGCCACATTTCTCGCAGCAGGCTCGGATTTACACGCACCGGCTTTTTCGACGATCGCGGCAGCAGCACCGGCGATAAGCGCTGAAAAATGTCCGTCTGCTGATTCTTGTTCAGCCCGCCCGCCACGCGGCCCCAATAGATCCACCACTC
>Ga0182024_10004470_pt1 | contig 32145 bp, 27 predicted proteins | sample P32metaG_FD_120480 | JGI IMG/M metagenome (GOLD analysis project Ga0182024, IMG submission 120480) | Permafrost microbial communities from Stordalen Mire, Sweden - P3-2 metaG (Illumina Assembly) | ecosystem: Environmental > Terrestrial > Soil > Wetlands > Permafrost | place: Sweden: Stordalen...
GTGATCGGTTCTTACACCTTGATCGCGAGCTCGCCGGGACTGAGTTCGGTGACGAGCGCGGCGATCACCTTGACGATCGGCGCCGCGAGTCAACTGGTCTTTCAGACCCAGCCGGCCGGCACCGTCGACGGGATTACCTTTGGCCTCGACCCCCTGGCTGCTCTGGAAGATATTGGCGGCAACATCGAGACCTTGAACTCAAGCAGCACCGTGACCTTGGCAATCGACACCCAGCCGGGCACCGGGACCCTCACCTGTGACAACAACACCCTCACGCTCGCCGCGGGCGAGGCGGACTTCACCAACTGTCAGATCACCGGCACGGTGGGCGCCTACACAATTGTCGCCAACGACGCGGGGGACTCGCTCAGCGCCACCAGCGCACCCATCACTCTCACAATCGGCGCCGCGAGTCAACTGGTCCTGCTCGGCCAACCCACCGGCGCTGTCGACGGAGTCACCTTCGGCTCTGACCCCCTGATCGCCCTGGAAGACGTTGGCGGCAACATCGAGACCTTGAACTCGAGCAGCACGGTGACCTTGGCGATCAATACCCAGCCGGGCACCGGGACCCTCACCTGTGACAACAACGCCCTCACGGTCGCCGCTGGCGAAGCGGACTTCGCCAACTGCGTGATCACCGGCACGGTGGGCGACTACACGCTGAAAGCGACGGGTGCTGGAGTGTCCAGCGCAATCAGCACTGCGATCACCCTCACGCCCGGTGCGCCCAGCCAACTGGTCATCACCTCAGCGCCAATCTCAGAGTCGACAAGTGCTTCGCCGTCGAGTGGTCCGCTGACCGTCGTACTCGAAGATCTCGGGGGCAATGAGACGACTGACCTCTCGGACGTGTCAGTGGCGCTCTCGTCCACGTCGATTGGCGGGTCGTTCGCGTCGAGTCCCAGCGGAGCTGACGTCAGTACTGTCGAGATCGACGCGGGCCAAGAAGGTGTCACGTTCTACTACGGCGATACGGCGGCGGGAGCACCCACCATTACTGTCGAGGCGAGTGGGCTTCCAGTTGCCACTCAAATCGAGACGATTGTGCCAGGGGCCGCGGCGAGCGTCGCGATCGTGAGTGGATCGGTCTCGGTCGCGGTGTACTCGAGCTTCATAGTCCAAACCCAAATCGTTGACGCGTTTGGTAATCCCGTTGCGGACAGTGGTGTGGAAGTCTCGATCTCGAGCAACCCTGCGGTGGAGCTGAGCGGTTCGACGACGCTACTTTCCGGCGCCGACGGCAGTGTCACCTTCGACAATTTGGCGTTTCAATCAACAGGCGCCTACATCTTGAGCGCGTCGGCCCCGTCGTTGGGCTTGGGCCTCTCAAGTTCGGTCCCTGCCGCGGTAAAGACAATCGCCACCGCTCCGGCCGCGCCCGGCGCCCCCGTTGCGGCGTCCTCGACGCCGTCTCTTTTGGAGTCAGTGGTGATCAGTTGGGTTGCGCCTAATGACGGCGGGAGTTCAATCACCTCGTACACCGTGACGCCCTATGACGAGACGCTCGGTGTCGCTGGCGCACCGGAATCTATCTCGGGCGACGTGACCAGTACCACGATCACGGACCTCACTCCGGGTCACGCCTTCGACTTCAGCGTGATCGCCACGAACGCGCTCGGTTCCGGTTCGTCGTCACCGGCATCCAACTCGGTCGAACCAATCCTCGTCTTGCCAGTCGTGAGTGTGACCGCTTCCTCGGCGAGCGAAACGGGAACGGCGAGCGCGAGCGTGGGAAGTTCGTCGTCACCCGGTTCGATCACGGTCAGCGCCACGGGTCTGGGGACCGTCTCTGTCTCGCGATTCGCAACGCCGCCCATCCCGAACGCACCGTCGAATTTGACGTATTTCGACGTGGCCGTTGCGCCCGGGTCTAATTTCACGACGGTGACGTTTCAGATCTGTGGGCTCGTGGCGGGCGGCGAGATTCAGTGGCAGGACCCACTCAACCAGACTTTCATTGCCGCTTCTGATCAAAGTGCGGCAGGCCAGGCCAGCGCCTGCGCCACCGTGACGGTGACCCAGACGTCGACACCGACCATCTCGGAACTTTACGGGTCGATCTTCGCCGCTCCCCTTGACGACCAGAATGTGGCGACGCCGTCATACGCCGTCACCATTGTCGTCTCACACGTCGGTTCGAGCGAGTTTGGTTCGCCGGTCACGTATCGGGCGACGCTCACACCGAGTGCGTCGGTGATTAACTCGGGAACGGTCGAGTTCACCGTTGGCACGCGCATTTTGTGCAGTGCCACGGTGACGAACGACGTGGCCACGTGCACGTCCAGCAACGCGCCTCGAGCCGGTGTACTCGTCGTGGTCGCCACTTTCTGGGGGACGAGCGTCTATCCCCCCACACGGGCGAACGGTCGCGTCGTCATCTCACCTGAGATCGTAAAGATTGTCGTGAAAAAGAGCGCGAGCGGCACCCCACGCTTGACGGTGCTCGTCGAAGCTCAGCGACCCGGAACGCACCTACCCATTGGCTGGCTGGCGGTCAGCGAGGGCGGAAAGCTCGTAAACGTCGCACTTCGACATGGCGCCGCCACGTTGAATCTGCGCGGCACGGTGGTGAACCTGAAGTATCACGGCGGACGTGACTTTCAGACCAAACAGATTGTTTGGCGTGTCTAGGGGGCTACACACGGCCGCCTCCAACCTCTCGCTCATTACGCCAACCGTCCAGACGTCGACGAAGTTGGCGTTTGACCGCCATTGGTGTCGAAGAGCCGTTGCACGCACTTGACACTCGCCTCGAAGAACTGGGCAACCACCGTGGCGGATCGTGAGCCCCTTCAAATAATGTCTACCGATTGGCTAGCGCCCTTCTAAGGTTGTCCGATGCAGCGATTCATCCTCACCCTGAGTTGCGCTGACCGCGCGGGCATCGTGCTCGCCGCGGCCCAAGGAATTATGGAGGCGGAAGGAAACATCGTCGAGAGCGATCAGTTCTCGGACCCGCCGACGGGACTGTTCTGCATGCGGATCTCCTTTGACAGCCCGCGCAGTCTCGAGGAGGTTCGTGGCGCCGTTGATCCGCACCTCGCCTCGTTCAAACCGCTTTTGGGCATACGACCGGAGTCTCAGCGACGGCGCGTATTGGTGATGGTCTCCAAGATTGACCACTGTCTGGTCGACCTGTTGTACCGCTGGAATATTGACGAACTGCCCGTGGACATTCCGCTGATTGTGTCGAATCACCCGGACTGCGCGCCCATTGCGGAGCGATACGGTATCCCCTTTGTCCACTTGGCGGTGACACCGAGCTCCAAGAGCGACGTCGAAGCTTCGCTCACCGAGTTCGTGCAGCTTCATCGAATCGACTTCATCGTGCTGGCGCGTTATATGCAGGTCCTGTCACCGGAGTTTTGCGAAACACTGCCGGGCAACATCATCAATATTCACCACTCCTTCTTGCCGGGCTTCAAAGGTGCCAAGCCCTACCACCAGGCGTACGAGCGCGGCGTGAAATTGATTGGGGCCACGGCTCACTACGTCACGGTCGCTCTCGATGAGGGACCGATCATCGAACAAGGCGTCATTCGTGTCTCGCACGCGCAGTCGGCCGAGGACCTCGTGGCGATCGGCCGCGACATTGAAAGAACGGTGCTGGCCCGAGCCGTTCGACTACAGGCCGAGGACCGGGTGGTGCTGGCGGGCAACCGGGCCATAGTGTTTTCAGGCTGACGGACAAAGTTGTTGGGTGTTCTCGGACTCGATTCACCGGCCTCGAGCGGCGCTTAGAGAAAGGCCGCGTGTCCGACCATGCCGGCCGCGACGGTGGCGTTGGTGACTTCGTCGATGAGCACGAAACTGCCGGTCACTCGATCCTCGCGATAGTCATCGACAACGAGGGCGTCGGAGGTAATCAAGGTCGCCAGTCCAATCTCGTTGGTGGCGAGTGATGACGCGTCGGTGATAGCAAGTGATTCGATGTCGATGAGACCCTTGATTGTCTCGATTCGAACGGGCGTTGACTTGGTGGTGTGCTTGAGGCGCAGTCGTTGTCCGTTGACGCTGAGAGGCTTTTCACCGAACCAACAGATCGTCGCTTCGAACTCTTTGGTGACCGTCGGCAGGGGAGCGGTCGCGATGAGGTCGCCGCGTCCGGCGTCGGTCTCGTCGGCGAGATCGAGGTCAGCCGCCAGTCCGACCGTCGCTTCTACTCGCGACTCGCCGCCGTAGTTGATCGCTCTGATGGTGGTTTCGATATTCGCCGGCAACAACGTGACTCGATCACCGACGTGAAAGGCCTCCCCGCTCACCATGCCCGCGTAAGTGCGACCTCCGCCCGGCTGGCGCAGCACCCATTGGATCGGTAGGCGTGCTCCTTGGGCGGTCTCCCACGAACCGGCCTCGGAGGCCTCGAGCGCTTCGAGTAAGGAAGGACCGCGATACCACGGCGTGTTCGTCGAGTTCTCGACCACGTTGTCGCCCAGTAGCGCTGAGACCGGGATCGCCAGTGTGGAGGTGAAGCCCAACTCACGTGAGAGCGTCTCGATCTGATCGACGACGCGCTGAAAGGCCAGTTCGGACCAGGCCACCGTGTCCATCTTGTTCACGGCCACAATCACCGAGCGCACGCCCAGCAACGCGGCGATACAGAGGTGTCGACGGGTCTGTTCCTTTAGACCCGAAGCGACGTCCAGGGCCACGAGCACCAGGTCGGCCGTCGAGGCGCCCGTCGCCATATTCCTCGTGTACTGCACGTGCCCGGGGCAGTCAGCAATGATGAACTTTCTGGTCGGCGTCGCCGCGTAGCGGTACGCCACGTCGATAGTGATGCCCTGCTCGCGCTCGGCGCGAAGTCCATCGGTCACAAAACTGAGGTCGAGGTCGCCAATGCCGCGCTTCTCGGACGCGGCCGCCACCGCGTCGAGTTGATCGTCGAAGAGCTGGCGTGTGTCGACCAAGAGTCGGCCGATCAAGGTGGACTTACCGTCGTCGACCGAGCCGATGGTTGCGAGGCGCAACAGGTCCTTCGTCGCGAGCTTCATTTAGAAGTAGCCCTCGCGCTTGCGATCCTCCATGGCGGTTTCGGAGAACTTGTCGTCGCCGCGCGTGGCGCCACGCTCGGACACGTTGGCGATCGCCACTTCGTCGATGATCGCGTCGAGGGTGGTGGCCCTCGAGATCACCGCGCCCGTGCAGTTGGCGTCACCGACGGTGCGAAAGCGCACCATCTTTCGAACGACCTCTTCGCCGCTACGGGGCTCGACGAACTCGCCCACGGCGAGCCACATTCCATCGCGCATCACGACGTCACGCTCGTGGGCGAAGTAGATCGACGGCAGGTCCATTTTCTCGCGCGCGATGTACTGCCAGACGTCGAGCTCGGTCCAGTCCGACAACGGGAAGGCTCGCACGTGCTCGCCGGGATTCACTTTGCCCTGGTAGAGCTGCCAGAGTTCGGGCCGTTGTTGACGCGGATCCCATTGGCCAAAGGCGTCACGGAAACTGAGGATGCGCTCTTTCGCGCGGGCCTTGTCCTCGTCGCGCCGAGCGCCACCGAAGGCGGCGTCAAAGGAGTTGGTGTTGATCGCGTCGAGCAGCGTCACGGTCTGGAGACGGTTGCGCGAGCCGAGGGGTCCAGGGTCGGCGACCTTGCCCTGATCGATGGTGTCTTGCACCTTGGCAACAATGAGTCGCGCCCCGACGGCGTCGACCGCCCGATCTCGAAACTTGAGAACTTCGGTGAAATTCTGGCCCGTGTCGATGTGGAGAACGGGAAAGGGCAACTGTTGGGGCGCGAAGGCCTTCGCCGCCAGGTGCAAGAGCACGGCGGAGTCCTTGCCGCCTGAAAAGAGCAACACCGGGCGCTCGCATTCGGCGGCGACTTCACGGAGAATAAAGAGGGCGTGCGACTCTAAAACGTCAAGATGGTCGGTGGCGTGAGGAGTGTGCAAGGTCGTGGTCATATGTTCGCTGATTAATTGTATTCTAGTAATTCACTTGACAAAGTTAGACTGAGATGTGAATGACGGTAATAACACCAACTTCAGAACTGCTCGACGAACTCACCGTCGTCAATGAGCGCTTCGAGCACGCCTCGCCGACTGAGATACTTCAATGGACTTTTTCTCGTTTCGATGACGGTGTGGCGATGGCCTGTTCCTTTGAAGACCTCGCGCTGTTACACATGGTTCACGAGATGCGCCCCTCGACCGAGATCATCTTTCTCGACACCGGAGGACATTTTCCCGAGACGCTGGACTTCGCCGATCGCGTGAGCCGGGACTGGAATCTTCACGTCACGCGCACGACTCCGGGCCCCGACGCCGCGCCGTGGCCCTGTGGTACCGAGAGGTGCTGTGAGCTTCGTAAAGTTGAGCCGCTGGGTCGGGCATTAGCGAATCACTCGGCGTGGATAACGTCGGTGAAGCGTGCCGATGCCCCCTCGCGTGCGGACATGAAAATCCTGATGTGGGATGAGAAGTTTGGACTCGTCAAGGTAAATCCCCTAGCCACCTGGAGCGACGAGGACGTCGCCTACTACCTCACTCGTCACGACCTCGAAGAGCATCCCCTGTGGGCCGAGGGCTACGCGTCGATCGGCTGCGCCGCGATGACGCTCAAGCCGCAGGTCCCCGGTGATCGAAGGTCCGGACGATGGGTCGGAATGGATAAAGAGGAGTGTGGGCTTCACGAAGCCTAACTATCCACCAAAAAAACCGACTTCAACAGTAAATTTGTCGCAATGTCATGGCGCCGTCTTTCTGAGCAGGTTCGATGCTGCTGTTAGTGCTCGGCCTCTTTTGGGTGGCGCTCTTGGCCCCGATCGCGGTTCGACGGTTTCGTGACAGCGGAACCGAGAAGTCCATTCAGTCGTTTCACGCCGAACACGAGGTACTGAGCCGCCAGGACTACGCCGTGGCGCCGGCGCATCGCCTCGACCAGCCTGATCAGGATGCCCCGGGCACCCTCGCCTCGACGCCCCGATCGCGATTGACGGTGGTTCACGCCGATGACACCTACGGATCACTTGAGTCGAGGGCGTCCTGGGACGAGTGGAGCGAGGACTATGAGTACGACGCGCGTCGTCCGAGCGCGCCTCAGACCAACCGTTACGCCAAGGCGTATTCGTCTCGCCCGAGTGAACCCGTCACCACGAGTGAGTATCACGCGCCGATTCGCCGTCGAACGATGAGGGCGCAACGTCGGATGGTCTTCACTCGTTTGGTCCTGGTGGCGCTCGGGATGACCATCGTGGCGTACGTGACTGGTAACTCAATCCTGGTCGACGTGACAGCCGTGGCGTGGCTCGGCGTCGTTGCGTTTATTGCGATGGCGTTTTACGCCGTCAGTCAGGGCTATCTGAACGATACGTCGCTTCCGCTGCGTCGGCCTCAGCGACGTCCCTTGGCGACGATCGAGCCGCTCTACGCCGACGACGAACAGTACGAAGCTCGTTACGACGACGAGTTCACGTCGGAGTTTTACGAGCCCGACGCCGATGAGCAGTGGAGTCGAGAGCCCTTACGCCGACGCGCGTTGGGCTAAAGTAGAAACCTCTTCGGGGGTGTAGCTCAATTGGTAGAGCGCTACGTTCGCAATGTAGAGGCAGTGGGTTCGAATCCCATCACCTCCACCCGTGACTGTGGCTCGTCGGTAAGGTTCAAGGCGGGTCAGTTCTTTTTTGCCGAACGCCCACGGAGAAAAAGCTGGTGAAGACATGAGCGAGATCAGTAATGGCTCTGAAGGTGAAACCACGGCCAAGCATGAGTCGCCCTCGAGCCAAGACGTGGCGCCAGTGGTTGGAGAGAGGGCGACGCCGACGGGTGGATCGCGGCGTAGACGCCGTGACAACGAGCAGTTCCGCCACACTCGAATCTCTGCGGCGTGGGTGGCGGTCTTTGTCGCCGTCCTGTTCGGCATCGCCTTAGTGGATTTCATTGCTCAGAACACCCATGACGTGCGCGTCCACTTCTTTACGGTAAGTAGTCGGATGCCCGGAGCCGTGGCGCTACTCGCCGCGGCGTTAGCCGGTGCGATTGTCGTGCTCGCCGTAGGTGTGAGCCGCGTGGTGCAGCTGCGTCTCAACATGCGACGTCAACGACGTAAATCAGCGAATGAGAGCGGCGTCGCAATGGGCGACGACGAGCGCTAGGACGCCCAAGGAGCAGAGAACGCTCCCCGCCGTCCGTGAAGTTTGAGGTGTGTTCGTTCGCTGTTCTTTGGTTGGACGTCGACAAATGTTCAGACTTGTCCGTCAACCAACGGTGCTGAGTTCACAAAATAATTACGTACTTATTGAGCACTTCTTTGCCACCCCGGACCCTCGCGCTGAAATAATGTATACGCCGTATTGTCCAACGTTCATTGACGTCTGGGCGCTGGCCGTGTGACCTCTAAGTCATCTGTAAGAAAAAATTTCGCTAAAAATGGCGAGTCACGGTAACGTTTACCCCTAGGAATCGGTTTTCAACCTCGTTGACGTTGAACTTAATTCGTTCCCGAGAGCAGTGTCGAGTATGCGTACCAACCCCCCTGTACACGGTCCCACTTCCCACATGAATTTCTGGAAAGTGCGTGGATCGCATCGCCGCCCGACCTCCTTTACCGGCGCGCGCGTCGGCTTGGGAGCATTTGGAGTGGCCACACTCAGTTTCGTGACGTTGCTCGCCTTAGGTGGCTCGCCCGCTTTCGCCGCGACCGCACCGACCTTGGGCGCCGCGGCGCCGTACGCGGTGATCGCCGGCTCTACCATTACCAACACCGGATCTTCCGTAATCACCGGTGACGTGGGGCTGTCGCCCGGCTCCGCTATTACCGGATTTCCGCCTGGCACCATTTCAGGTACCACCGACGCTGCCGACGCGACGTCACTTGCGGCCCAGAATGCCGCGACGGCGGCCTACCTCAACGTGGCGGGACAGACGTCCACTGCGACCGTGGCCGGGGGCATCCTAGGCACTACGTACACCCCTGGGGTGTATACCTCGGGGAGTTCATTGGCCCTAAACGGTACCGTCACGCTGGACGCTGGCGGTAATTCGAGCGCCGTGTTCATCTTTCAAGCTGGTTCGACCCTGACGACGGCGTCTGGTAGTTCGGTGGTGCTCACCGGCGGCGCACAGGCGTGCAACGTCTTCTGGCAAGTGGGCTCGTCCGCCACGCTTGGCACCACCACGACGTTCAACGGTACGATTCTGGCCCTGGCGTCGGCCACGCTGGACACCGGTGCAACGGTTAATGGCGGCGTGTTCGCTCAGACCGGCGCAGTGACCCTCGACGGTAACACCGTCACCGTGCCCACCTGCTCCGCTGTCCCCACCACGACGACCACCGTCGCGCCCACGACGACGACGACCGTCGCGCCCACGACGACAACTCTTAAGCACACCACGACGACCCATCACGCCACAACGACTTCTACGGTGGTTCCCATAGGAGCACCGGCGACTGGCGAAGGCGGCGCGGCGGGATCTGGTCTGCCCAAGGGATTGATTGGCTTCAGCGCCCTCGCCGTAGCCCTCGCCGCCGGGTCGGTTGCCCTGCGCTCTCGTCGCCAGCGTGGCCGTGCCTCATCTGGTGGCCACACAAGTGGTTCGTGATAGGCGCTCGTATCGCCAGCTGACGTGGTGGCTCATCGCCGCGACAGCGTTGATTATCAGTGTGGTGTCGCTCGTTGGCCTGTTGCCAACGAGCGCGCCAGTTGCACCGAAAGTGGTCGTGCTCGCTAAGGCACCGGCCACCAAGCGCACCGCACCTCGGGTTATCGCCATTCCGGCGTTGACGCGGTCGCGTCCGGTCCAACTGACGATTCCCGCGATCGGCGTCACGACGAGCGTCGGCACGCTGGGCCTCCAGGCGGATGACCAAGTCATGGTGCCCACGAACACGACGACGGTCGGTTGGTACATCGACGGCGCGGCACCTGGTCAGATTGGTTCGGCCGTCATCCTCGGGCACGTGGACTCGTACTTGGGCCCGGGGGTCTTCTTTCTGCTCAAGACGCTCGAGCCCGGTGACCGCATCAATCTGGTACTGGCCGACGGGGCCGTGACCAGCTTTGCCGTGACCAAAGTGGTGGAGTACTCCAAGACGACGTTTCCCGATCAACAGGTCTACGGCTCACACGGCACCCAGTCGCTCCAGTTGGTGACGTGCGGTGGGGCGTTCGACCACGCCACCGGACACTACGAATCCAACGTGGTGGTCTATAGCCAACTGGTCAGTGCGTCGCCCGTCACGAGCTAGCGACGCCTTGTCGAGCGGCGCCACGGGCCGGCCCCGCACCGGTCGCATGTAACTCAACTTCGGCGCTAGATCTCGAGAGGAATCTAAGATTGAAGGACCGGCATGCCCGAACTTGACCTCGACGACGCGCGAAAGCGCTATCACTTTGCACTGGCGCCCGAAGATTACGAGCGTCTGCCGTTCTACTCGGCCCTGCTCGCCCTGCTCGAAGACGACTCGCTCGCGCTGGAACTGCTCGCGCGCGTGCGCGTCGAACAACGAAATCCGATGCTCATCTTGGCGGCGCTGCATCTGGCGGCGCTGCACGGCCACGAAGAGCTCGGGCCGATCTATTGGTCCGCGCGTCACGGCCAGCTCGAAGATCCCGACGGCGCCTCGCGCGTCGTCCTCGAGGTGATGCACCGTTCACCTGAGTTAGTCGGTGGCGAGCTATGGCGCTCGACTCAGACCAATGAGCCAGGGCGCAGCGCGGTTCTCCAGGCGGTGATTGGTGACCTGGCCCTGGGATCGGCGTCGTCCATCAACGTCATCGATGTCGGCACCTCGGCCGGTATTAATCTCTGCTTCGACCAGTTCCCGGTTCACGAACGCGATGACGGTAACCCCTTGACGTTGGTCTGTGAGGACCTCACGCCGATCGATCGATCGAAAGCCTTGCCGCGAGTACTCGCTCGCGTGGGGATCGATCCGAATCCCTTGGACCTTGAACGCATCGACGATCGACTGTGGCTGAAGGCCTGTCTGTGGCCCGAAGAGAGTCGACGCCACGAGCGCTTTGACGCGATTGTCGCGGCGCGTGCGTCGTGGCCCGCGGCGACCGTGTTGACGGGACGCGCGACCGAGCGCCTGGACGACGCGTTCGAGCTGACCGATCCGACGGCGATGACGGTCGTGATGAACACGTGGGTGGCCTTCTACTTCAGCGATGAAGAACGTAGCGACTACTTTGACAAACTTTCACGACGGTGCCTCGAGGAAAACGTCGCGTGGATATCGGTCGAGTCGCCGTTGACGAAGTGGCCCGGCATCGAAGTCGACGACGCGGCCCGTCATCGAGGGGCTTCGCAGATCGTGCTGACCCGACCGGGGTCCTCGCCACGGCGTTGGGGCTGGTGTCACGCGCACGGACGCTGGCTGGAGCAAATCACAACTCCGTAGTTTTCGTTGATTCGGGCAACGGGTGGGGTGGACGATCGAATCGACTCGCGAAAAGCTCGACGTCGGCCTCCAGAAAGACCGTCGAACTGTGCAAAACGTGCGACTAAGTCGTTGGAATGTGGTGGCACCGGAGAGAAAATGGTGGATAAGTGGCGCCAGACTGGGCAAAAGTTTGTGATTTCGCCCTCAGGGCCCTATTAGGGGGGAAATCTCTGGCACAGTGTCTCACGTAGTTCACGCAGTACCTGCCACAATTCTTCGAGCCGCAAGGGGAGAAGGAAGTAGGGGGAAGAGGGGCCTCGCAAGAGGAACGGAATCCTCCTAAACGGGCAGCGGAGTTCGGTCCGCTGTTTGGAACAGGCAAATGGCGTGAAGTGCCTGCCGTCAAAGATGTTCTGTCCGACACGGAACAGAGTTGGCGTGCCTCGGAAACCCCGAGGGGCGGGTGAGCTTCGGCTCACTGGTCACTCGGGGTTTTCGGCTGTCTGGGCTCAAATCCTCACGATGGCGATTCACCAATCCAGTACCGGCGAATGCCAGTCCCTCCGTCACGAGCCGGGACGATGGACTCAAAGACGCCGCCACATCCCTCGATCACCGCGATGGACCCCTCGTTGATCTCGTCGCAGGTCACCAGAACCTTTTCGATACCTTCAGCGCGAAGAATCTCCAGCGCTTGGCGCAAGATCTCCGTGGCGTAGCCCTTTCTGCGTTGTGCGGGCACGACGGCGTAACCAACGTGACCGCCCCGCAGGGCGAGGAAGTCGTTCAGTGAAAAACGAATGGACACCCGTCCCACGAACTCACCCTCAACGTCCGCGACGAGTTGCACCGCTCGAACCTGGTCGTCGCTGAGGTTGCGACCCAATCGCTGTTTCTCCAACGCGGTAAGAAATTCCGACCACGTCAACGCGGGATCCCACCCCAGCAGAAATTCGAACTCGTCGGCGCGTAACGCTTCGTTCGCGGCGAGAGCGTCTCGTTCATCCTCAGCGCGGTAGGGGCGTAGTTGTAGCGGCACCGCCTCAGGTTAACGGTCGCGTGACTATTCGCCGAAGTAAAGACGAGCACACGACACCACCTGGGCATCGCTATCTTCAAGAATCGTGACGGGACGGACCGTCCATACCTGGCCGTTGAGAACATCACGAATGACGACCCGATCACCCATGTGGAAGTGAGGTATCAAAACAGCGGCTGGGACTCGACGGGTTCGGTGAGTTCGGGTCCGTCGTTCTTCACTGAACCAACGGCCGTGCTGACGCCGTAGTGGCTGAGCGTGCCGGGGGGCGCCGGACGCAAAAGCAGCATTCGCTCCTCGGGTCCGTGCTCGGCGACGTTGAGCCACGTCTCGAAGTCGTTGCGCGCGAGCACGACCGGCATGCGGTCGTGAATCTCGTCCATGTCGGCGTTGGGCGTGGTCGTGATAACGGTGCACGTCGCGAGAGGTTCGCCCCCGAGCTCCTCAGGGTTGCGCCAGTGTTCGTAGAGTCCGGCGAGCAGGAGAGGTTCTTCGTCTTCGCGCGTGAAGAAGTGGGGCTGACGATTACGACCGGGACGATGATCCCACTCGTAAAAACCGTCGACGGGGATTACGCAGGGCCGTTTGGCGAAGGCGCTACGAAACGAGGGTTTCTCGGCGACCGTTTCGCCGCGCGCGTTAAAGAGACGGTTGCCGATTTTGTCGTCCTTGGCCCAACTCGGCACCAGTCCCCAGCGATAGCGATCGAGCACGCGCGCGCCGTCGTGCTCGGCGACGCCAAAGAGCCGGCGCTGGGGTCCGACGTTCCAGCTGGGGTGGCCCTCGGGGTCGAGGCCCGCGGCCAGGGCCGCGTCGAGGAATCGGGCCAGTCGGGCCGGCGGGCTAAAGAGGGCGATACGGCCACACATGGGTCCAGTCTGCCTCGCCCAACGCCGTTGGCGCGTGTGACGACGAGTGGCTACTCTTACGAACGTATGTTCGCTTTTTCGCCACCGCGCCCCTCACTCTCCCCGGAACTCCTCGCGACGTTGCGCCCGGTGTCGCTCGCGAAGAGCCGTACGCTGCCCCTCGGTGAACCGTGGCGCGCGCTCGTTCCCGGCGCGGGGCTGCGCCGCGGTTCCACGGTCGTGGTCGAGGCGCCGGTGGGTCTGGGTGGACTGAGTCTCGCGCTGAGTCTCGTGAGCGAGGCGAGCACGCAGGGTCACTGGGCGGCCGTGGTGGGGGTGGACGATCCCGGTGTCGTAGCGATGGCCGAGCTCGGCGTTGATCTACGTCGCGTGCTCTTCGTGCCGCGCCCGAGGGGCGCGTGGGCCGAGTCGGCGAGTGATCTGCTCGACGGCGTCGATCTCTTGCTCGTGCGTGCACCCTCGCGCGCCGCGCACGGCGCCGCGCGTCGCTTGATGGACCGGGTGCGTGAACGCGGCACCGTCTTGATCGCGCTCAGTGAGCCCCGCACCCCCTGGCCACTGCCGGCCGATCTCTTCTTTCGCGTCACCCAGGCCGAATGGGTCGCTTCGTCCCGACTCGACGCGCGCTATCTCACCGTGCGCGTGAGTGGTCGCGGGGAGGCGGCCCAGGGCGGCGAGCACGTGGTGGTGGTGCCCAATCGCCGCGGACGCGCCGAGGCACGTTAGTGGAGCAGTTGCTCGCCATTTGGATCGAGCCGCTCGCCCAGGAGCAGCCCGACGGCTCGACGCTGCGTGACACGCTCGCGCTGCTCGACGCGCTGGGCGCGCTGTGCCCCTTTACTGAGGTGGCGCGGCTCGGTCTTTGGGTGTTGCCACTACGCGGACCGAGTCGGTTCTTCGGAGGTTCCGACGCCGTGCTGCGCGCGGTGCGCCAGAGCGTTCTCGACGTGGTGGGCGTTGAGCCGTTGCTCGGTGTGGCCGAGGGGCTGTTCTGCGCGGAGCTCGCGGCCCGTCGCGCTCTGATTGTGCCACTGGGTGCGAGTGACGCGTTTCGTCGCGCGCAACCACTCAGTGTGCTCGGGCGCAAGGACCTCACCATCACGTGCCAGCGCCTGGGGCTGCACACGCTGGGCGCCTTCGCCGATCTCGAGCGCGCGCGCGTGGCGGAGCGCTTTAACAAGCACGCGCTCGCTCTGCATCGCGTGGCGCGTGGCGAACTCTCCGAGATGGAGGGTCAACGCGACGTTCGCCTCGCGCGACGTCTCGCCCAACTGCGAGGCGAGGAGGATCTCGTCGAAGAGCAGCGGGGCTTCTTCGGTCAGCGCGGGGCCGGTGACGACCGAGCCGAGGCCGCCGCGCACCGCGTGCGTCGACGTCTCGGGGCCGACGCCATCGTGGTGGCGAGCCTTCGCGGCGGGCGCGCGCCCGAGGACCGGGCCACGCTCGTGCCCTGGGGTTCGCCCTCGGTGAGTGCGCGCGACCTCGCGCCGTGGCCCGGACAACTCACGGCACCTTCGCCGGCGACCACCTTGGCCCATCCGGTGCCGTTGCAACTGCGCGACGCGGCGGATCGTCCCGTGGTGATGGGCGGGCGTGGCACCTTGAGTGCCGAGCCGACCGCGGTGATCTTCTCCTCGCCACTTCGCCGCGAGATCGTCTGGTACGCCGGACCGTGGCCCTTGGTGGAACGTTGGTGGTCGCGTCACTCTCGTCGCGCGCACCTTCAGATGGTGCTCGCCAGTGGTGAGGCGTTGTTGGTGGTGGCGGAGTCGAGTCGGTGGTGGCTCGTTGGAATCTATGACTGATGGCGACGTATGGAGAACTGCACGCGCACTCGGGCTTTAGTTTCTTAGACGGCGCGAGCGACCCTGAGGAGTTGGTCGTGGAAGCGACACGCCTGGGACTGTCGGGGCTCGCCCTGTGCGATCACCACGGACTCTACGGCGTGGTGCGCTTTTCCGAGGCGGCGCGCGCACTCGGGCTCGCGACCGTCTTTGGCAGTGAAGTCACGCTGGGCGCCAGTGACGATCGCGTGGGCGTGGCCGACCCTTCGGGCGAGCACCTGGTGGTGCTGGCGCGCTCACCCGCGGGCTACGCGCGACTCTCGCGGATGCTCGCGCTCGCGCACCTCGAGCGTGGAGAGAAGGGCGCGCCGCGCTTCACGCTCGACGAGGTGGCGAACTCGGCGCAGGAGTGGCTGGTGTTGACGGGGTGTCGCAAGGGGCCCCTGACGAGGGCGTTGTTGGACGAGGGCCCCCTCGCCGCTCGCCGCGCGCTCGCGCGACTGATTGAGCGCTTCGGGCGCGAGAACGTGGCGGTGGAGATCTGGGATCACGGTGCGCCCGACGACGTCGCGCGCAACGACGTCTTGTGCGAACTGGCCGTGCGCGCCGACGTGGCGCTCGTGGCGACGAATAACGTGCACTACGCCACGCCGCGGGACTTTCCCCGGGCCAACGTGCTCGCCGCGATTCGGGCCCGTCAGAGTCTCGAGGAGATGGAGGGTTGGCTCAGCGCGTCGCCGAGCGCGCACCTTCGAAGCGACGCCGAGCAGCGCCGACGCTTCGCGCGCTGGCCCGGGGTCGTGGACCGGGCCGGTGAACTCGTGCGCGAGCTGGCCTTTGACCTTCGACTCGTGGCGCCTAATCTGCCCGCCTTCGTGACGCCCTCGGGTTGTGATGAGCAGACCTACTTAGAAGAGATTGTCGCTCAGGGCGCGACGCAACGCTACGGTACGCGCGACGCCGAGCGCGTGGCGGGCGCGTGGCGCCAGATCGATCACGAGCTCAGCGTTATTAAGACGCTGGGTTTCGCCGGGTACTTTCTCACCGTCTGGGACATCACCGAGTTCTGTCGCACGAACAACATCTACTGTCAGGGACGGGGGTCGGCGGCGAACTCGGCGGTGTGTTACTCACTGGGCATCACCAACGCCGACGCCGTGGCGCTGAACCTCTTCTTTGAGCGCTTCCTCTCGCCGGCGCGCGACGGTCCGCCCGACATTGACGTCGACATCGAGTCGGGCCGTCGTGAAGAGGTGATTCAGTACGTCTACGCGCGCTACGGACGTCACCACGCCGCCCAGGTCGCCGCGGTCATCACCTATCGATCGCGCTCGGCGCTACGTGACGTGGCCCGGGCCTTCGGTCACAGCGAGGAGGAGGCCAACTACATTCGCGACCACGTCGATCGCGGCGCCATGAGTTCGAACGACCCTCAGGTCCCCGAACTCGTGACGAGAATGGCCGCGGAGCTCTTGGACCGACCCCGACACCTCGGCATTCACTCGGCCGGCATGGTGCTGTGCGATCGTCCGGTGCTCGAGGTCTGTCCCATCGAGTGGGGACGTATGCCCGGGCGCAGCGTCCTGCAGTGGGATAAGGACGACTGCGCGGCGATCGGTCTCGTGAAGTTCGATCTCTTAGGACTGGGCATGCTTGAAGCGCTGCACCGCGCGGTCGATTCCGTGGAGGCCTTTCACGGGGTCGAGGTCGATCTCAGTACCTTGCCCCAAGAGGACGCGGTCTATGACCTGCTGTGCGAAGCCGACACCGTGGGGGTGTTTCAGGTGGAGTCACGCGCCCAGATGGCGACGTTGCCGCGCGTGCGCCCACGCTGCTTCTACGACCTCGTGATCGAGGTCGCCCTGATTCGCCCCGGGCCCATTCAAGGTCACGCGGTGAATCCCTACATCCGCCGGCGCCGCGGCGACGAGCCCGTGACCTACCTGCACCCTCGACTCGAACCGATCCTTCATCGCACGCTCGGCGTGCCGCTCTTTCAAGAGCAGTTGATGGAGATGGCCGTCGCGGTCGCGGGTTTCTCGCCGGCCGAGGCCGACGAACTGCGCCAGGCCATGGCCGCCAAACGCTCGGAGCTGCGCATGATGAAACTCAAGAGCCGCTTCTACGCCGGCATGAAGGAGAACGGCATCACCGGCAGCGCGGCCGACCAACTCTTCGACGCGCTGGCGGCCTTTGCGAACTTCGGCTTTCCCGAGTCGCACTCGGTCTCCTTCGCCCATCTGGTGTACTGCTCGGCGTGGATCAAGGTGCACTACCCGGCGGCGTTTCTGGTCTCGTTGCTCAATGCTCAGCCCATGGGCTTTTGGTCACCGCAGAGCCTGGTCGCCGACGCGACGCGTCACGGCGTGGTCGTGTTGCGCCCCGACGTGAACGCCTCGCGAAGCGCGGCCGCGTTAGAAGGCACCCCCGAGAGTCCGCTGGTGCGACTCGGCTTGGGCGACGTGCGCTCGATCGGGGCCGATCTCGCCGAGCGTGTCGTGGCGGGCGCGCCGTGGACCTGCAGCACCGATCTCGTTCGTCGCGCCGGTCTCCAACAGCACCACCTCGAGGCGCTCGCCGCCGCCGGCGCGCTCGACGTCTTTGGACCGAGCCGACGCGCACTGGCCTGGTCGGCCGGCGCGGCCGCCCAGGCGCTGCCCGATCGCCTGGATGGCGTCGTGACGGGTTTGCTCGCGCCGGCGCTGCCGTCGGTGAGCGAGATGGAACGCGTGGCGGACGATCTGTGGTCGATGGGTCTAACGACCGAGGCGACGGCGATGGCGCTCGTGCGCGAGATGCTCGACGCGCGCGGCGTGACGCGCGCGAGCGCGCTCGTGGGCGCCGAGAGCAAGCGCGTCGTCGTGGCGGGGGTGGTGACGCACCGTCAACACCCCGAGACGGCCAAGGGCGCGGTCTTTGTCAACCTCGAAGACGAGACCGGCCACGTGAACGTGATCTTCTCTAAGGGCGCGTGGGCTCGCTGGTCGAGTGTGGCGCGAACAACGCCCGCCCTGGTGATTCGAGGCTCACTCGAACGCGGTCAAGGAACGCTCACGCTCGTGGCGGAGGCGGTGGAGCCGCTCGACTTGGGCGCGACGACGCCCTCGCGTGACTGGCGATGACTTAATTGACGAAGGCGAACTCTGGGCGTTCGCCCGCTTCGATCTCTTCTCGCACGAGAATCTGCGCCAATGGAAGATCGTCGGCGTGGGTCACACCAATACAGCGCGACTGAGTGGCCATCACGTCAAAGCGCAGCGGTGTGCGGTGAAGAATCTGGCCGACGAAGGTGGAGAGTTGGATCTCCTTGTCCTGGGCGAAGTCGTGGCGCTCGACGGCTCGGCGCATCAGGGGCAGAATCGACGGCTGAAATCCCCAGAGGTTCATCGACACCGTGGTTTGAGGGTGCAGCACCGCCGGGGTCAACCCGTCGTCCGCTAGGTACCCCTCCAAGGTTGCCGAGACGTTTCGACGCTCGACGATCTCGGTGAGGTGACCGTTCACCACGACGCAGGTACCTCTCGACACGGGCAGTTCACCGACCAGAGCCCGCTCGAGTTCAAAGCCGACGAGACAGTTGTTGGGGCTGGTGGCGAGGTGACGTCCCAGGCGCAAAAAGGCGTCACGCCCGTAGAGGTCGTCGGCGTTCGACACGCCAAAGGGCTTCGTGAGATCGAGGCTCTCCTCAGCGGCAAGCACCGCGTCGACGGTGCCGCGAAGTTCGTGTTGAAAGGTGAAGGACACTCGCCGTCCCTTAGGCCAGTGCTCGCCGACGTGCTCGACGATCTCGGGACCAGTCTCGGGGTTGATGACGATGACGATGTCGTCAAAGCCCGCGGCGTAGGCGTCCGAGGCCAAGAGATCGATGACGCCCTCACCGTGCAGCCCGATGGGCGCGAGTTGTTTGACCCCGCCGTAGCGCCGCGCGCGCCCGGCCGCCAAGATGACCAGCGAAGGTCCGCTCACTTCGACCAGCGAACGACCGCCGAGGCCCACGTCATCCCGGCGCCAAAGCCCGTCAGCAGGGCGTAGTCGCCCTTGTGGACACGGTCGTTCTTTCTCGCGTCGTCAAAGGCCAGCGGAATCGAGGCACTCGAGGTGTTGCCGTAGTGATCGAGGACGACCACGGCCCGGTCCATCCCGACGTTGAGCCGTTGACAGGCCGCTTGGATAATACGGATGTTGGCCTGGTGGGGGATCACCAGACTGAGGTCGTCGGCCGTAATGCCGGCCATTTCGAGCGCCTTTTCGGCTGAATCTACAACGACGCGCACCGCGCGGCGAAAGACGGCGGCGCCGTCCATCTGGAAGTAGCCCCCGTGCTCACAGGTCAGTAAGTCGGCGTCCGCGCCATCGGCGCCTAAGGAAAAGGACAACAAGTCGTTCTCGGTCGGGTCGTACTCAAGCACCGTCGCGCCCGCGCCGTCGGCGAGTAACACGGCCATGTTGCGGTCGCTCCAGTCGACCCAGCGCGACAGGTTCTCCGCGCCGATGACCAGCACGCGCTTGTTACCCGTCTCGAGCAGGCCATAAGCGGTGCGCACCGCGTACATGAAGCCGCTGCAGGCCGCGTTGACGTCCATCGCGGCACACTTCAGGCCCAGCTCGTTCGCCACCATCGGCGCCGTGGCCGGGGTGATCCGATCGGGGGTAGTGGTCGCAAAGACCAGAAAGTCGATGTCCTTTGGCTCAACGCCCGCGTCCTCGATGGCGTTTCGTCCCGCGATGACGCCCAGGCTCATCGCCGTGCCGCCGATACGGCGTTCGTGGATACCCGTGCGCTCGACGATCCACTCATCGGAGGTGTCCAGGGTCAAGGAGAGTTCGTCGTTGGTGACCACGCGATCGGGAACGGCGATGCCCCAACCAATAAAACGAGCGCCCATGTCTTAGCCCTTTCGTTGGCCAGTCCTGCTCAAAGTCTAGGGGGCGGCCCTAGCTCGCTGAGGGTGCTGGCAAAACCTGCAAAGTACAGCGCGACACGCAGATGAGACGATCATCTTGGTCGCGCAGTTCTATGCCCCAGACGTGCACACTGCGGCCCTTACGAAACGGGGTCGCCGTCGCGGTCAGGGTGCCGCTGCTCATGGAACGCAGATGTGAACAGTTGAGCTCAGTGCCGACCACGATGAAGTCGGGGGCCACGCTCACGGCGCCGCCGATCGACGCCGCGGTTTCGGCCATCAGTGCCGACACGCCGCCGTGCAAGATGCCAAACGGCTGATGGACCTTGGGCCCAACTTCCACGCGCACGACCACTTTCTCCGGCGTGGCGAGGACGATTTCGATGCCGAGTTCGTTGTTCACGTTGGGGCGCTGTGAAAGGTGATTTATCAGGTTGTCGCTCATGGGGGCAGTTTAGAGAGCCGGTAACCTTCCACTATGACTCGACGCGTGGACCTGCGCAGTGACACCGTCACCCAGCCCACGCCAGAGATGCGTGAAGCCATCGCCGCGGCCGTGGTGGGCGATGACGGTTACGGGGAAGACCCAACCATTGGCGCTCTCGAACAGCGATTCGCCAATATGGTCGAAAAGGAGGCGTCGCTCTTCGTTCCTTCGGGCGTCATGGCCAATCAGATCGCGCTGAGGGTACTGGCCCAGCCCGGCGACGTGATTATCGCGGGACGTGGCCAACACCTGGTGAGTTTTGAAATGGGCGCGGCGGCACGTAACTCCTCGGTTCAGTTCGCGACCGTGGATGACACGAGGGGCACGCTCGAGCTCGCCGAGGTCCTGGAAGTCATCGACGCCGAGGGCGACCACCAAGTTCACGTCGCCGCGGTCACCGTTGAGAACACGCACATGTTCTCGGGGGGCACCCCTTGGGACGTCGAGGACTTGCGCTCACTCGCTTCGGCTATCGGCGAGCGTTCACTGCACCTTGACGGGGCGCGGCTGTTCAACGCCGTGGTCGCTACGGGCACCAGCGCCGCCGAGTACGCCCAAACGGCCACGACGGTGATGACGTGTCTGTCCAAAGGACTCTGTGCTCCGGTGGGCTCGTTGCTCGCCGGTCCCGCGTCGTTGATCGAGCGCGGGCGCGTTGAGCGAAAGCGGCTCGGTGGCGCGATGCGTCAGGCCGGTTTCTTGGCCGCGGCCGGGCTCGTCGCATTGGATACCATGATCGAGCGACTGAAGGACGACCACGTTCGCGCGCGCCAACTCGCCGAACTCTTCGCTGCGGCATTTCCCGAGGCGCACTATGACCCGTCGTCGTGTCAAACCAACATCGTCTCGTTCAATCATCCTCAAGCGCGCCAGATCGTCGAGGAGCTTGCCCAACTCGGTGTAGAGGGCGGGACCGTCGCTCCGAGGCGTGCTCGCTTCGTGACCCACAGTGGTGTCAGTGACGACGACGTCGATTTCGTCGCCGGCGTGCTCTCGGGCTTCGTTCCAACGACGCACGCTCACCACTAACACTTCGTCGCCGCTTCACGTACGTGCGGTCCTATCGCGTCGCCAGAGCGGACCTCGTGGCCGAGGCGGTAGCCTTGAGAAGTTATAAAGGCATCCAATGACCGAAATTTTGCACCTCTCAACATTCCTGCGCCGTCCGATCTTTGACTCCGACGGAGACCGGATCGGACGCGTCCAGGACCTGGTCGCGCGTCTCGGCAACGACGCGCACCCGCCGATCGTGGGCGCCGTCATCCGTATCGAAGGTCGCAACCTCTTCCTGCCGATTCGAAAGATTGGTGGACTCTCCGAGGGTCGAATGACTTTTGAAGGGCGCCGCGTGGATCTCCGTCGTTTTGAGCGACGTCCTGGCGAGCTCTTGCTCGCCGAAGATCTGCTCGCGCGTCACCTCATCAACTTGGTACGGGGACGCATCATCATCGCCAACGAGATCGAAATCGCCGAAATCGACGGTCGCTGGGAGGTCGTGGGCGTCGATCCCGGCCGTCGACCGTTACTGCGCCGGGTGCTCGGACACCGGATTGGCTCACGCGTCCAGGGTGAGTCGATCGTCGACTTCTCTTCCATCGAGCCCTTCGTCAGCCACGTGCCGACGGCGCGCCTGCGCATTCCCTATCGCAAACTCGCGAAGTTGCACCCCGCTCAGATTGCGGACCTCGTCGAACAGGCCAGTCACGAAGAGGGCGAGGAGATCATCGAAGCCGTGGGCCAGGACCGCGAGCTCGAGGCCGACGTGTTCGAAGAGCTCGACACGACCCACCAGTTAGAGTTCCTTGAATCGCGTAGTGACGCCGAAGCCGCGAGGCTGTTGTCCCATATGGAACCCGACAACGCCGCTGACCTCATCGCCGAGATTGACCAAGAGCGCCGCCTGCCCATCCTCGAGTTGCTGCCCAGCGAACCCCAAGGCAAGGTCCGCCAACTTCTCTCCTACAACGCCAGCACCGCCGGGGGAATGATGAATCCCGACTTTGTCTCGGTACCGGAGAACGCCACGGTCGCCGAGGCGCTCGAGGCGATTCGCACCTCGAGCGTGCCCGCCGAATCGCTCCAAGCGGTTTTCGTGCTCGACGACAGTGGCCAGCCCATCGGCGCGGCGTCCATCGCGCCGCTGGTGCGCGCGCGGGTGGGCGAGCTAGCCCTGAGTGTCGCTCGCACGCAACTCGCTCACGTGCACCCGCACTGGGACGTGCTTCGCGTCTCGCGAAAGATGAGCGACTTCAACTTGACCGTGTTGCCGGTGCTCGACGACGAGCACGCCAAGATGATCGGAGTCGTAACAGTGGATGACCTGCTCGAAGAGCTACTGCCTCAGGGCTGGCGCGCCGAGTACGGAATGAGCGCGGTGGAGGAGTAAGTATGCGCCGCGCCGCCCCGGGTCTCGTTCTAAGGGGGTCTCTCTGAAACCCCCGAGTACCAGCCGTATGGCTAATGACGTACCGACACAACTTCGCCCGTATCTAGAGGAGAGCACCTAGCCCCTTTAGCGTCGTCGTGGTTGTTTCGCCGAACGAGCACGATATGACGAAAGGAGGTGCAGCGTGCGGGACGAAAAGTCGACCGAAACTCAGATTGCCGGAGCCTTTGGCACCATCAGCGCCCACGACGAAGGTAGCCGTCGTGGCGCACGCGCTCGTTTTCTCACGCTGATCGCCATCATTGGCCCCGGACTCATCGTGATGGTCGGCGACAACGACGCGGGGGGCGTCTCCACCTACGCCCAGGCCGGTCAAAACTTTGGCTACACCCTGCTCTGGACGTTGCCGCTGTTGATTCCTGTCTTGATTATTAACCAAGAGATGGTCGCACGCTTAGGGGCGGTCACCGGCGTCGGACACGGCCGCTTGATTCGAGAGAGATTTGGCCGCTACTGGGGCAACGTCTCCATCGGTTCAATCTTGCTGTTGAACTTTCTGATCATCATCACCGAGTTCATTGGCATCTCACTGTCCATGCGCTACCTCGGAGTGAGCCCCTTCATCTCGGTTCCCCTCGCCGTTGTTCTGCTCTTTGGGGTCACGGCCTCGGGATCGTTCCAACGTTGGGAACGATTCATGATGATCTTCGTCGCCGTCAACTTCGTCATCGTGCCTCTCGTCCTCGTCTCGCATCCACACTTGGGTGCCGTCGCGAATCACAGCGTTATCCCGAGCATTCGCGGCGGTGCCAACTCGGCTTCGGTGCTCTTGATCATCTCGATCATCGGCACCACGGTCGCTCCCTGGCAGCTCTACTTTCAACAGTCCAACATTGTCGATAAACACATCACGCCGCGCTGGCTGAACTACGAACGCATCGACACCATCTTGGGCTCGCTCATCGTGGTCATCGGCGCCGGCGCGTTGATGGCCGTCACGGCGGCGGGACTAGCCGGTCACGGCGGCACGAATACGTACACCAACGCCTTGGGCGTCGCCCAAGAGCTCGGCCACCACGTCGGCCACGGCGCCGGTGTGCTCTTTGCCATCCTGCTCTTGAATGCGTCGGTGATTGGCGCGGCGGCGGTGACGCTCGCGAGTTCCTACGCCCTGGGCGACCTGGGCGGGACTCGTCAGTCGCTGAACTCTCGCGTGCGCGAGGCGAAGCGTTTCTTCGGAGCCTTCGCGGGTCTTCTCGTGCTGGCCGGAGTCGTCACGCTGATTCCCGGCGCTCCCTTGGGCATCATCACCTTGGCCGTGCAGGCGATGTGTGGACTGATGTTGCCGGGCACGACCATCTTCGTGCTCTTGCTCTGTAACGACCGAGAAGTTCTCGGCCCGTGGGTGAATGGCAAGTGGTTGAACGTCTTGGCCACGGTCATCGTGACGTTACTTGTGGTGCTCTCAATCACGATGATGGTCTCGACGCTCTTTACTGGGGTGAATGTGGTGACCCTCTTGAGTGTGCTCTCGGTGCTGGCCGCGGTGGGACTGCTGGTCGGGCTCCCGATCGGCCTTCGCCGCGTGGCCCCGCCCATTCACTACAGCATCGACAAGCGCGACTGGCGAACGCCTCGTCTCACGCTCCTCGCCCCCCAGCCCACGTCGTTGGCCCGACGGGTCCTTCTTCGGGCCGTCGCGTCGTATCTCGTGATCGCGGGCACCCTGCTCGTCGTGCGCATCATTCAACTGATGACCTCGTAGTCTCTCAAGATGAGTTCTCTCCCCACTCTCGTGTACGTGCATGCGCACCCCGACGACGAGGCCTTCTTCGGAGCGGGCGGGGTCGCTCACTACGCCGCGCTCGGACACCGCGTGGTGCTGGTCACCTGCACTAACGGTCAACTGGGCCTGGACCCAAGCGGCCGGTCGGGTGACGACGCTCTGCACGACTCAGCGGCCACCAAGAGCGTGCGCTCGGGTGAGTTGCAGCGCGCCGCCACGCTGCTTGGATTTTCTCGGGTCGTCACACTGGGTTACGACGACTCTGGCATGAAGGGATGGTCCGAGAACGAGAATCCCGGCGCCTTCATGAACGTCAACGTCGACGACGCCGCGCGCACGTTGGCGGCGATCTTCGAAGAAGAGAGGGCCGTGGTCGTCGTGACGTATGACGAGAACGGTTTCTACGGCCACCCCGATCACGTCATGGCTAACGTCATCACTCGCCGGGCGTTGGACTTTTCTTCGAGCGCGCAGCGCCTCTACTACACCGTGGTGCCCCAAGGCGTCATTACCACCTTCGTCGAGGGCGCGATGGGTCTCGGTCTCTCGTTGCCCGAATGGGTGCTCGATGCCGCGACGAATGTCCCCGACGAACTCGTGGCCACGACCTTGGACGTGAGAAAGTACGCGCGTCTCAAGCAAGAGGCGATGGCCGCGCACGCGTCCCAAGTCGACAACGGAGACGTTGTTCGTATGAACGAAGATCTCTTCACCCTGCTCTTTGGCACGGAGTACTACCAGCGAGCGTGGAGTCGCGACGCCACCAACGGTGACCTCGTCGATCTCTTTGGGGGGATCTGATGGGGCTGACGTTCCTGGCGGTCCACGCGCATCCCGACGACGAGGCCAGTTCCACTGGTGGTCTCTATCGCCTCTTGGCAGACGAAGGCGTGCGCACCGTGCTCGTGACGTGCACCAACGGCGAGTGTGGTGACGCCGCCGACGGCGCCAAGCCCGACGCCGACCACCACGACGGCGACGCAGTCGCCAAAGTACGGGCCGTGGAACTCGATAACGCAGTCAAGATCCTCGGAATTGATCGACTCGTGCGCCTGGGTTATCGCGACTCGGGTATGAAGGGCTGGCCTCAGAACGACGATCCCGACTCGTTTTGGGCCACGCCCGTTGCCGAAGCCGCCGCACGCCTCGCCGTGATACTGCTCGAAGAGCGACCCCAGGTCGTCATGACCTACAACGCCCACGGCTTTTACGGCCACCCCGATCACATCCAGGCCCACCGGGTCACGTTGGCCGCGCTCGAGTTGCTCGACTACGAACCAACGCTGTACTTCAACGCCATTCCCAATTCGATCATGGCGATGATGAGCGAACGCTGGGAGCAGGCTGAGCGTGATCGCATTGCGGCCGACGCCGAAAAGGGCATCGTGCACGCGCCCGAGCCCGAGGACTCCGTCGACGAGCGAGTGAACATGGGCACGCCCGATGAACTCATCGACGCGGTGATCGACGTCAGTTCGGTCAACGACGCCAAATATGATGCGCTGGCCGCACATCACTCACAGATCGCCGACTCATTCTGGATGAAGATGGGCCGCGATGAGTTCAAGAAGCAGATGCGAACCGAGTGGTTCGTTCGCGTGACGAACCCGATGGAACTCTCGGGCTCGGTGAACGATATCTTCGCGGGCTATCGCTGATTAGTAGCGATAGTTGTCGGGTTTGTAGGGTCCCTCGACCGCCACGCCGAGGTAGTCGGCCTGCTGTTTGGTGAGCGTGGTCAACTTCACGCCCAGTGCGTCGAGGTGCAGTCGCGCGACCTTCTCGTCGAGGTGCTTGGGCAACACGTAGACCTTCTTCTCGTACTGGTCGCGGTGCTGATAGAGCTCGATCTGGGCCATGGTCTGGTCGGTGAAGGAGTTGCTCATGACGAAACTGGGGTGACCGGTCGCGTTGCCGAGGTTGAGCAGTCGACCCTCGGAGAGCATGATGATGGCTCGGCCGTTGGGCAGCGTCCACTTATCGACCTGGGGCTTGATGGTTTCGCGTATCACGCCCTTCAAACCGGTCAGTCCGGCCATGTCGATCTCGTTGTCGAAGTGACCGATGTTGCCCAGCACCGCGAGGTTCTTCATCATCTGCATGTGCTCCACCGTCACGATGTCGCGGTTCCCGGTGGCGGTGATGACGAAGTCGGCCAAAGGGAGCGCCTCTTCGAGCAGGGCAACCTGAAAGCCGTCCATCGCGGCCTGCAGCGCACAGATCGGGTCGATCTCGGTGATAATCACTCGCGCGCCCTGACCGCGCAAGGACTCGGCCGAGCCCTTGCCCACGTCGCCGTAACCACACACCACGGCAACCTTGCCGCCGATCAGAAAGTCCGTCGCGCGGTTGAGTCCGTCGATGAGGGAGTGGCGCACGCCGTACTTGTTGTCGAACTTGGACTTGGTGACCGCGTCGTTGACGTTAATGGCGGCGAAGAGTAAGGTCCCGTCGCGCTCCATCTCATAGAGCCGGTGCACGCCCGTCGTGGTCTCTTCCGAGACGCCGACAATACTCGCAGCCATTGGCTCAAAGATCTTCTCGCCACTCGACACAAGGCGGTGAAGGAGTGCCAGGATGACCCGGTACTCCTCGGAGTCGGCCGACTCGGGCGCAGGGACAAAGCCGGCCCGTTCGAACTCGAGACCCTTATGCACGAGCAACGTGGCGTCGCCCCCGTCGTCGAGGATCATCGTGGGCCCGTCGTGGCCCGGCCAGCGCAGTAGTTGCTCGGTGCACCACCAGTACTCCTCCAAGGACTCGCCCTTCCACGCGAAGACCGGTACGCCTTGGGGGTGCTCGACAGTGCCGTTTGGACCGACGACGATGGCGGCGGCGGCGTGGTCTTGGGTTGAAAAGATGTTGCAGCTCACCCAACGAACGTCCGCGCCGAGCTCGACCAGGGTCTCGATCAAGACGGCCGTTTGAATCGTCATATGTAACGAGCCCGCTACGCGAGCGCCCCTAAGGGGCTTGGTGGTACAGAACTCGGCGCGCATCGCCATCAGACCGGGCATCTCGTGCTCGGCCAAGTTGATTTCCGCGCGTCCGAAATCGGCCAGCGAAAGATCCGCCACTTTGTAGTTGAAGGGTGCAGAGGTCATGGTGCTCCTAAGAGTTGGAAGTTTCCAGGCGCCGACCTCTGTCGTAGTCGCCTAACTCAATCGTAGCCCCTAGACGCCGACTCGGAACTCGACCACGTCGCCGTCGCGCATGACGTACTCCTTGCCTTCGACGCGCGCCTTGCCGGCGGCCTTCACGGCCGCTATCGAACCCGCCGCGATCAGGTCCTCGTACGAGACGACCTCGGCCTTGATGAAGTGCTTTTGAAAGTCGGTGTGGATCTCGCCGGCGGCTTCGGGCGCGCTCTCGCCCTTATGGATCGTCCAGGCGCGCGCCTCCTTGGGGCCGGCGGTGAGAAAGGTCTGTAGTCCCAAGGTCGAGAATCCGACGCGCGAGAGTTGGGCCAACCCCGATTCCTCTTGACCGTAGGACTCTAAAAGCTCGAGCGCCTCGGCGTCGTCGAGCTCGGAGAGTTCGGCCTCGACCTTGGCGCAGAGCACGACACTCTCTGACGGCGCCACCGAGGCCTTCAGCTCGTTCTGGCGTGCTTCGTCGCCGAGTGTCGCTTCGTCGACGTTAAAGACGAAGATGAAGGGCTTATCGGTCAGGAGATGAAGGTCGTAGAGCAGCGTACGGTCGAGTTCCTTGCCGACGGCCGAGATCACGCGGCCCTCGTTGAGCACGAGTTGGGCCTTTTGGACTTCCTTCAGTTTGACGGCGGCGTCGCCACCGCGCTTGGCGTCTCGCTCTAAACGCGCCGCGGCCCGCTCGACGGTCTGAAGATCGGCAAGAATCAATTCGGTTTCGATGGTTGCGACGTCACTCGCGGGGTCGATGCGCCCATTGACGTGGATGACATCGCCGTCTTCAAAGACGCGCACGACCTCACAGATGGCATCGGACTCGCGAATCGCCGCGAGGAACTGATTTCCGAGTCCCTCGCCCGTGGAAGCTCCTTCGACGATGCCCGCGATGTCCACGAAGGTCACGGTGGCGTGGATAGTTTTCTCGGAGTGAAACATCGTGGCGAGCACCTCGAGTCGCCCGTCGGGAACTTCGACCACGCCCACGTTGGGTTCGATGGTGGCGAAAGGGTAGTTGGCCGCGAGTACGTGGTTCTTCGTGAGCGCGTTAAAAAGGGTTGATTTACCAACGTTCGGCAGTCCGACAATGCCAATGGAGAGCCCCATAGAAGACCCCAGGCTACTTCAAGGTGATCTTCGAACTTTCGAGCAACAATTCAACAGTTTGCTTCGCTTAGGCGATCTCCTTGAGGACTCCGTCTTCAATCTCGAGGCGGCGGTCCGCGAGCTGAGCGATCTTTTCGTCGTGCGTGACGACCAAGACGGTGGCGCGCTGGGTGGAAGCGGCACTGCGCAGAAGCTCGACAATCTTCTGTCCCGTTGACTTATCAAGACTGCCGGTGGGCTCGTCGGCCAAGATCAGCTGCGGTTGACACACGAACGCTCGAGCGATAGCGACTCGTTGTTGTTCCCCGCCCGAGAGCCGTGCCGGTCGGCGCTCACCCTTCTCCGCGTCGAGTCCGACGAGTGCGAGCATTTCATCCGCTCGACGATCGCGATCCTCTTTAGGCCAATGAGCGAATTCGAGGGGCAACAAGATATTGTCTCTCGCGCTCAAGTTGGGAATCAGGTTGAACTGTTGGAAGACGAAGCCGACCTGACGAGAGCGGTACTTGGTGCGACCACCGGAGTCGAGGTTCGCCAGCTCGACCCCGTCAAGATCGATACTGCCTCGGTCGGGCGCGTCCAAGAGTCCCACGAGCGCGAGCAACGTCGACTTGCCACTGCCGCTCGCGCCCACGATGGCGACCATCTCGCCGTCGTCGGCGTTGAACGTCACGTTTTGCACCGCGTGGACCTCGCCGGCGCCCGTGTGAAACGTCTTATCGAGATTCTCCACCTTTAGCATTACTCACTCCTCAAGACTTCGGCGGGACGGATACGAACAATGGATGCGACGGCGACACTCGTGCCGATGGCGGCGATCACAATGGCGAAGACAAACGCGTAGCCGAGGGTTGACCAGCCGACTGACGTGTGCAGCGTGGTCAGCGAACTGTTGAGGTTGGCAAAGCGCAGCCCGCCCCCGCCCGGCGTGGCACCGGCGGGTGGCGTGAAGCCACTGCCGCCGCCGACAAACCCGCCGGCGCCGCGCACGAAGCCCCCGGGTGTGGCCGCCGGGGTGGTGCCCGAGGCGCTCACCAGAGCCGAGGTAATCGGACTGCTCAGCACGATGCCGAGCACGAAGCCAACGATCGAGCCCAGGATGGTGAACGTGGTCGACTCGGCGATGAACTGGCCGATGATCGTTCGATTCGGTGCACCGAGTGCCTTGAGGACACCGACTTCGCGGCGACGTTCGCGAACGATCATCAGCATGGAGAGCAGGAGGATCAGCGCGGCGCCGATGACCGCGCCAAACAGGGTGTAGGTCGAAATGGTCTTGACCGAGTTGAGCGGTGAGAGTTGGGCCGCCACGGTCGCCTCCGTCGATGTGACGTCGGCCTTTGATCCCAGTTGGGTTTGGATTGCTTTGGTCACGCTCGTCACGTTGTCGATGCTGTTGACGACCACCGTTGCGTTGGTGACTTGTCCCGGCGCCGAGGCCAAGGTCTGCACCGTAGCCAATGGCATCAACAGGTCAGCGTTCGCGAAGGTCGAGCCCGAGTTGTAGATGCCCACCACGGTGATGGTCTTGCCGTACGCCGTGAAAGTCGAGCCGACCGTCAAACCGTTTTTCGTTGCGAGGGCTTTGCCGACGAGTGCCACATCGGCGTGGGATGTGGGGCTAAAAGACGTGCCCGAGGTGAGTCGCTCGGTGCCGCCGCCGTTCGCACCGCCCACCACGGCGTTACCGGGTGAGTTGGTGCCGATCACCCGTATTGGGAGTCCGGTCGCGGCGGAGCCCGCAGATGAACCAGCGCCACCGAAGCCACCAAAGCGCCCGCCGAGCTGGCCGGCGATGGTGGGCGACGTGAGCGTCGTCTGGGTGGATTGGAGCTGTTCGCTGAGCGACTCTTGAACGGCGGAGACGTCTTTCACATTTAAGAGTGAGTTGATCTCCGTGGTGGTGAGGGGCGTGCCGCCGCCATTGAAGCCGAAGAAGCCCTTCGGCGAGACCGTGATCGTGTTACCGCTCGACGCTTTCACCGTGTTGATCTTTGCGGTCACGGCGTCTCGAGCGATCAACATCGAGATCGAGAGTGCGATGACGACCGCCAAGATGACGACGACGCCGACGGTGCGCATGGAGTTTCTAAAGGTGTTGCGAATTCCTCGATCGATCGAGTTCAAAAGTCGTCCTTTCGGGACTAGCCGGTGTCCATCTTGCTGTACGCGTAAAAAGATCCATCAAAAGACGGCTAAGGGTCGCCTAAGAATCTGGGCGATCACTGTATGGTCTCCTCACGTAGAGTCGAAGAGATGAGCGAGATAAACGTGGTGGAAGGGAAGATCCCCTTCGGTGACTATGAGACGTGGTATCGACTCACGGGCGATCTCGCCTCGGCGATGACGCCGTTAGTGATTGTCCACGGCGGGCCGGGCTGTTCACACGACTATTTGGAGAGTCTCGCCGAGATCGCCCGCACCGGTCGAGCGGTCGTGCACTACGACCAAGTCGGTGGGGGACGCTCGACGCTCTTACCAGATGAGGGTCCCGCATTCTGGACGGTTGATCTCTTTTTGGCCGAGCTCGACAATCTGCTTGCGTTTCTGGGTGTCGAACAGCGTTACTTCCTGCTCGGTCAGTCATGGGGAGGCATGTTGGGCGCCGAGCACGCGATACGCCAACCCACAGGGCTAAAGGGCCTCGTACTCAGCAATTCGCCGGCGTCGATGGACTTGTGGGCGAGCGAGGCCAAGATCTTGCGTTCCGAGATGGCCGCCGAACTCGAAGCGGCGCTCGATCGTCACGAAGCCAACGGAACCACCGATGACCCCGAGTACTTGGCGGCGACCCAGGCGTACTACGACGTGCACGTTTGTCGGGTGGTCCCGAATCCACCGGAACTCGTCCGCACCTTTGAGTTCTTAGCTAGGGACTCGACCGTCTACAACACGATGAATGGTCCCAATGAGTTCTTTTGTATCGGCACGCTGCGCGACTGGAGCGTCGTAGATCGAGTGAAGGCCATCACCGCGCCGACGCTCCTGCTCTCGGGACGTTTCGACGAAGCAACGCCCGCTACGGTGCAGCCGTTCTTTGACCATATTCCCGATGTGCGCTGGGAGATTTTCGAGAACTCCAGTCATATGCCATTCATCGAAGAGCCCGCGAGGTATAGAGAGGTCGTGGAGGCGTTTCTCAATTCGCTTGATTGAATGTTGCGAACTCTGTCCGGGGGTCGTAAGTACCACGCTTTCGAGCGGTAAAATCAAGATCTAGTAAAGCTCCCGTAGCTCAGGGGATAGAGCAATGGTTTCCTAAACCGTGTGCGCAGGTTCGAATCCTGCCGGGGGCAC
>Ga0182024_10004471_pt1 | contig 32144 bp, 23 predicted proteins | sample P32metaG_FD_120480 | JGI IMG/M metagenome (GOLD analysis project Ga0182024, IMG submission 120480) | Permafrost microbial communities from Stordalen Mire, Sweden - P3-2 metaG (Illumina Assembly) | ecosystem: Environmental > Terrestrial > Soil > Wetlands > Permafrost | place: Sweden: Stordalen...
AAAGGAGCGCAGCGAGTACGACCGCTTGATGAATTCGATCGAGCAGCTCTACAAGCAGGGCGCGCTCGCCGCGGAGAAGGGGTCGCAAGTCGTCTTCGTCGAAGGCGCGTCGAACCTGATCGCAGGCGATCATGACCGGCAACGTCTGCAGGAGATGCTTAAGACGCTGGAGGAGAAAGAAAAGGTAGTCCAGCTGCTTGGCGCCTACCTCGATGTGAAGCAGGAGGCGGTCCGGGTGGTGATCGGACTCGACCAGGCGCTGCCGTCGATGCAGAATTTTGTGCTCATCGGAGCTCCCGCCCACGCTGGCAACGAAGTCATGGGTTCGCTGGCCGTGATTGGCCCCACCCGCATGGATTATCAGCACACCATTACGGCGGTCTCTTACATCGCGCGTCTATTTGACAAGATCTTGAATGAATCGGAGTAATGAAGACGTTAATGAAGAAAGCAAACGGAAAATCAGAATCAGAATTGGCCGGGTTGGATCTGGAACACGAACTTCCCGCCGCGGACGGCGATGAACGACCTTCTGCGAATATGGGCGGAGTGTCGCCCGAGGAAGCATCCGGCCTAGAAACAGAATTGCAGAAGCTGAAGGCCGAGCGCGATTCCCTGCTCGATCGACTGGCGCGCGCCCAAGCCGAATTCGAAAATGCTCGTCGCCGCGCCGGCAAAGAACAGCAGGACTTCCGCGACTACGCTGCGGCGGATGCGATCAAGTCTCTGCTCCCGATCATCGACAGCTTCGAGCGAGCGCTGCAGGTCAAGTCCGAGCCCGACGACTTCCGGAGTGGCGTGGAACTCATCTACAAGCAGTTGCAGGATGCGCTGGCGAAATTGGGAGTGCGTGCCATTCCTGCCAAGGGAGAGCCCTTCGACCCGCATGTTCATGAGGCGATCGAGATGGTGGAAACCTCCGAAGCGGCCGACCATGAGGTGCTTGAGGAGTTGCAACGGGGCTACAAGATGAAAGATCGTTTACTGCGCCCCGCAATGGTCAAGGTTGCAAAGAATTCCTGAAGATTCGGACCCGCGCGAGACTTTATTCCGGCCCCAGCTTGCCCACATTTTGTATTGGAAGAAAGGTTTATTCTGACCACGAACGCAAAACGCGACTACTACGAAGTGTTGGGTGTGAGCCGCACGGTCACGGAGGTCGAACTCAAGAGCGCTTATCGCAAGCTCGCGCTGCAGTTTCATCCCGACCGCAATCCCAACAATCCGGACGCGGAAGAGAAATTCAAGGAAGTCAGCGAAGCTTACGCGGTACTGGCCGACACGGACAAGCGCGCCGTGTATGACCGCTACGGCCACGCCGGCCTCGGCGGCGGCTCCGGGCAGGCCGCCGGCTTCGATCCCACCGTGTTCCAGGACTTCAGCGACATCTTCGGCGAATTCTTCGGCTTCGGCGACATGTTCGGCGGCGGTGGTGGCAGCGGTGGGCGTCGCCGCAGCCGGGCTCAGCGTGGCGCCGATCTCCGCGAAGACCTGACACTCGAGTTTGAGCAGGCGTTCTTTGGCACGGAGTCCCAGGTAACGGTTCGCCGCCACGAGGCTTGCGAAGAATGCCGCGGCTCCGGCTCGGCACCGGGCAAGGGACCGAGCACTTGCCGATCTTGTGCCGGACGCGGCCAAGTCCGCTACCAGCAGGGATTCTTCAGCATCGCCCGCACCTGTCCCACCTGCCAGGGCACAGGCAACGTCATCACCGATCCCTGCGCGAAGTGCAAAGGCGAAGGCCGTATTCTTCGGCAACGCACCGTCGATGCCAAAGTTCCCGCCGGGGTCGAGGACGGAACGCGAATTCGCTTTTCCGGCGCGGGCGAAGTTGGCGCCTTCGGCGGACCTGCCGGAGATTTGTACGTAGTGCTGCACGTGAAAGAGCATCCCTTCTTCGCGCGCGAGGGGAACGATCTGCACTGCGTGGTGCCGATATCGGTGACTCAAGCCGCCATGGGCGCGGAGATTCGCGTGCCCACCATGGATGGCGAGCATACGCTGAAGATTCCCGACGGCACTCAGCCGGGCTCAACTTTCCGCATCCGCAACAAAGGCGTGCCCGTGTTGAACGGACACGGCAAGGGCGACCTGTACGTCGAGGTTCGTGTCCAGGTGCCGACCAAGCTGAACAAACGCCAGAAAGAGTTGCTGCAAGAGCTCGACGCCCTCTCGAAGGTCGATAATCAACCCATGCTCCGTTCGCTGCTCGGCAAAATGAAAGACATGTTCGGATGAGCTCAGGGATGGGGCCTCTCGCCGCGGGGGCTTAAAGCCCGGTTTGATTTCACGGGTCTTACGCGGCCCTGAAGGGCCGCTCTTCCACGGCGAGGCAGGCATCTGTGACTTTTTCAGCAGCCTGTTCAGGCGTTGGTTGAGGTGCAGTTCTTCATCCATGACGCGCCGCCGATGGATCGCCGATGAAGTCTCCAACAACCGCGCCGCCCTTACCGGCGACCATGCCGATCACTTGCTGCGAGTCCTGCGCGCCCGCGTAGGCCAGGAATTCGATATTGCCACCGGTGCCCTCGTGCGACGGGGGCGTATCGTGACCATCCAGGACGGACGAGTCGAGTTCGAACTAGGCGAAGAAGTGCCCACGGCGAACAAACTCGCGCTCACACTCCTGCTTGCCGTCTTCAAATTCGATCGCATGGAATGGGCGATCGAGAAATGCACCGAACTAGGAGTATCCCGAATTGTGCCCGTAATCGCCCGCCGCACGGAGGCGCACCTGGCCGCTACATCGGTGAAACGCGCCGAACGCTGGGGCAGGATCGTGCTCCAGGCCGCCGAGCAATCGCGTCGCGCAGCCCCGCCCGAGATCGCCGCTCCAATCAAACTGACAGACGCTGCGAGCATGCACGGTGCCCTGCGGATCGTGCTCGCAGAATCGGAACGGCGGACTTTTCTGCGTGACGTTCTCGCCTCGCATCCGGCAAGCGAGATTCTTCTGGCGATCGGCCCCGAGGGCGGTTGGACCGAAGACGAGTTGCAATTCTTCCAGAAGGCCGGATGGTTCTCCGCGTCCTTGGGTCCCACGATTCTGCGCGCCGAAACCGCCGCCATCGCCGCCACCGCAATCATAATTTCCCAGCTCGCCGGTTGAGCGGGCCGCAGGAGAAAGTTGCTTATGAACAAAGGTCACATCTACTTCGAAATCCAGGCCGACGATCCCAAGCGTGCGACCGATTTCTATTCCCGAGTGTTCGGGTGGAAGTTTTCTGAGGTCAAGGGACTTCTGATTCCATACTGGACGATAGAGACCGGCGGCTCCAGGGGCGGATTACTGAAGCGTCCCGCTAAGACGCCACCACCTCAAATGGAACCAATGCTTTTGGCTGCTCGCTCGAAGTTGAGAATTTTGACGCAACTGCGAAAACAATACTAGAGCTCGGTGGTATTGTCGCACTGCTCAAGTTCGCAGTGCCTAAGACCTGCTGGCAGGGTTACCTTGTGGACCCTGAGGGAAATACCTTCGGCAGTTTCGAAGTTGATGCGAATGCCTAGGGTTTGTCGGGCCAGACGGTGTCAAGTCGTCCATTTAAGGAGACCGCGATGTCATTTGAAAAAGAACTGGAAGCAATTGCGAGGGATTTAAGCAAGGCTGCGCCCTATTTCAAAGGAGGATGGAATTGCAACGCACTCCAAGCGTTCATTCGAGATAGCGGCTGTTGCGCCTATTGCGGAAAACCCCTGCTGGATACCTATGGCGTTTCAAAGACTACCATTGACCATTTGTTGCCCCGTTGCAGGTATCGTAATCGGGGATGGAACGTTGATAATTTGGTTCCCGCCTGTGCCACATGCAATCGCATAAAGCTCGACTACGACCCATCCGAAGGGAAAGGTGAGGAGCTTGTCATCACAGCGGAGGTTCGTCTAAGTCTTATCCGTAAGGTCAAAGAGGAAATTGACAGGATAAACAGAGCTGATGAGGACTGGGAAAGGGAATTTCAGACTGCCAGACCTCGTTTTGAAGAAGCCGTAGCGCAGTATCTGAAATGTACGGAATCCATCGCCGCAGTCTGAAGTTATTTGTCAACGCACAGTTCAGCCTCTACCGCTGGCTGGCCTCTTCCTCGACTTCGGCAAGTGGTATCCTGCTCCCAATGCCGTCTCCGAAGTCTACCCTCCGTCCGACTCCATTTACTCCCGACGATCGCCAGCGCGAAGCCATCGAGCACGTCCACGGACCCATGCTGGTCGTCGCGGGCGCCGGCACAGGCAAGACTTCGGTCCTCACTCAACGCATTGAACGCCTGGTCCGCGAAGGCCACGCTTATCCCCACGAGATCCTCGCGCTCACCTATACCAAGAACGCCGCCAACGAAATGCGCGTGCGCGTGCGCAAGCTGCTGGGCGGCAAGGAAGTGAACGCGGCCACCTTCCACGACTACTGCCTGGACATGCTGAAGCGCGTCCATAAAGATTTCGGCGTCCTCGACGACAAAGATCTCTGGATCTTTCTGCGCCGCCGCATCCGCGAACTGCATCTCGAACACTACGTCCGCGCGGCCAATGTTGCCCAGTTCCTGAACGACCTGCTGGATTTTGTGAGCCGCTGCCACGACGAGTTGGTTACGCCTGAAAAGTACGCGCAGTACGTGGAACGCCTGGAGCGCAAAGAAGTCCCCATCCCGCGCGTCGCGAAATCCAAGAACGTTCTCGATGACGCCGAGGTTCTCGGCCGCTGCCGCGAGATTGCCTGCGTATTCACCACCATGGAGCGCTGGCTGGCGGAAGAGAATCTCGGCACCTTCAGCCACATGATTACGCGTGCGCATGCTTTGTTGCACGGTGACGAAACTGTTCTCGCCGAGGCGCAGTCCCGCGCCCGCTTCATCCTCGCCGACGAATTTCAGGACGCCAACTTCGCCCAGATTCAGATTCTCGCCCGCCTCGCCGGACCAGATGGCAATATCTTCGCCGTCGGAGATCCAGACCAGTCTATCTATCGATTTCGCGGGGCATCCAGCGAGGCTTTCGAGCTATTCAATCGGCACTTTCCTGATGCCAAACGAGTAGTCCTCGAAAAGAATCGCCGTTCGACCACTCCGATCCTGCGCAGCGGCTTCGCTCTGATCGACAAGAACCCGCCTTTATTCGGCGGACACTCCGGCGCGGCCTCAGCCCATCGGCGTACTCCGCTCCAGTCCGCCCGCGAGGAAGAAGCCGCAAAAGCAGGGACGCCGTTGCCGAGCCCGCCGGTGTCGGTGGTGGTTCTGACCACCAAAGACACAGAGGGTCCCGACGTGGTCGGCTTCATCCGCGACGCGCAAAGAAAGTCCAAGTGCAAATGGTCCGACTTCGGCATCCTCTATCGCTCGCACTACCAGCGCGACGACGTCGTCCATGAACTGGCCGAAGCCGGTGTCCCGTTCGTCATCGAGAGCATGGACATCTCCGATACGCCCGAGGCTCGCGATCTGTTTGCCTGCCTTCACGCGATCGTCTCCGCCGGCGATGACGTAAGCTTGTTTCGCGTAGCGGCGCTGCCCAGCTTTCATGTGAATCCCGAACAGCTTCGCCAGGTCATGCGTGCAATTGCCCGGGACAACCGCGAAGCCCACGTCGTCCCTCTTTCGTCCGCGCTCGATCGTGTCGATGGGGGTGCCGATGTTCTGTCCGCAGTGCAGAATGCTCGAGATGAAATCCGCCACGTGAAAGCGAAAGCTCGCTCCGCGTTCGACATCATCGTCCGGCAGTTTGCACTCGACGTGTCGTCGCCCATTCTTCAGGCGGCCCTCAACTTCGTCAGGGAGTGGGAAAAGAAAAAGCTGAACAAGACGACAGAGTTGGAAGAACTGGTCGACTATCTCGGACTTTTTCGCGAGGCTGGTGGCGTGATTCCCCTGGAAGCGAGCGAAACTGAGAATGCTGTCCGGCTCATGACCGTGCACGGCGCCAAAGGACTGGAGTTTCCTCACGTCCTCATTCTCCGCGCCAACTCGAACTCGTTTCCGTGTCCGTACAGGGAAACTCTGGTCGCCTTCCCCAGGGAACTGCGTGACCCTGATTCGGTCACTGAGGCCGACGACCAGACTCTTCACAAAGAGGAAGAGCGCCGTCTGTTCTACGTCGCCATGACTCGAGCCCGCGACTCACTGCACATCTACTCCAAGCAGGGAAAGGGCAAGCTCAACAAGAATCCCGACGGTTACATGCGCGAACTAATCGAGGACAAGAGTCTGGCTCGCTGGCTGACCGCGGTCCCGGCACGCGGCACGCAGACGAGCCTCGATATTTTTGCCGAAACGTCTCTCGAGTACCCCGCCGAGTCGCAGACGAACGTATGGTTCGAGCTCCCGGTACTGGACGGTTTGCATACTCGCCTCAGCGCCTCCGCCGTTGATACCTATGAGCGTTGCGGATTGCGATTCAAGCTCGACCGCGACTGGCGCTTGTCGGCCAGACCAGCTGCCGCGATGCAATACGGTGCTGCTATCCATCGCATCCTCAAGACTTATTTTGATTCTGTAAACCTCGGGCACGCCAAGACCGACGAAGAGCTCATCGACCTGTTCCGTCTCGATCTGGCCGACGCCAAGATTCAGGAAACCTACCAGCACGAACTCTACGAACAGCAGGGCATCGATCAATTGCGCGTTTTCCTCGCCTCGGCCCGAGTTCTGCCGCCTGCGCAGGTTCTCCATACCGAACAATCCTTTGAGATTCGCGTGGGCCCGTCCTCGGTGGTCGGCCGCATCGATCGCATCGACCGGCGACCCGACGGGAGCGTGGCCATCATCGACTACAAGACCGGTAATCCTCGCGATCAGGAAGACGCCGACGAGAGCCTGCAGTTGTCCCTCTACGCCATCGCCGCCCAGGAGAAGTGGGGATATGTCGTCGGGCCGCTGATTTTTTACAATCTGGCAGAGAACGTTCCCATCACCACGACTCGCACCGAACCACAACTGCTCGCCGCCCGCAATCGCGTGGAAGCCGCGGCCCAGGGAATCGCCGATGGGATCTTCGAAGCGAAACCCGGGATGCACTGCAATTTCTGTGCGTATCGGAGTCTATGTCCCGTAAAGGAAAAGCGGATTCCTCATCGACTGGAGACTGTGGCCATCCGGCCCAATTAGCCAGACAACCTGAAACGATTGCTGGCCTCAAAAAACTTAGGGGACGCTCTTGAGCGTCCCCTTTTTGACTTCGTACCGAACTTTCTTAGTGCTTCTTTTTCTTCTTTGCCTTTTTCTTGGTTGCCATTGTTCCTATTCTCCCTTCCATTTTTCATGGAAAACGTTGCAGCGGTCTTCTACTGCAACTAGTTGATGTATAGAGTTAATGAAAAATGAAGTCAAGAAAAAAATGACGAACGATCTGCGCAAGTCGTGATACTAAAGTCACACTGGGAGAGTTTTCGGAAGCAAAAGTCAAGAAGTTTTTCCCCGACTACGTCAAGTCGTACTTGATTCTCCTTCTGCGGGCACATCATGACTCGCGTCGAACTCACAAGCGGCGAAATATATCACGCCGCTTCCGTTCAACCACGCCAGCTATCGCGTTTACTCTGCCTGCGACGCATTCTCCCACCGCTGCATCTATAATGAAAATCGCTAAATCTTCGCGCGGAGCTTGATTCATGGCCTCTTTTGACGATGTGGTTATCATTTCTGGCTGTCGCACCGCCGTGGGAAAATTTCAAGGCAGCCTCTCCGATTTCAGTGCCCCGCAGCTGGGCGCCATCGCTGTCCGCGAGGCCGTCAAGCGTGCCGGCATCGATCCTGCGCAAGTCGATGAGTGCATCATGGGCAATGTGATCTCGGCCGGACTCGGTCAGAATCCCGCGCGCCAGGCCGCTATCTTCGGCGGACTCTCTCCCGCGACAGGTGCCATGACAATCAACAAGGTCTGCGGCTCAGGATTGAAATCCGTCGCGCTCGCGGCACAGGCGGTGCAGACCGGAAACAGTTCCATCGTCGTCGCCGGCGGAATGGAATCCATGACCAACGCTCCCTATCTCCTTCCTCAAGCGCGCAAGGGCTACCGTCTTGGCAACGCGCAGATCGTCGACTCCATGGTTCACGATGGCCTGTGGGACATTTACAACGACTACCATATGGGCATCACCGGCGAGAACGTCGCCGAAAAATACGGCATCACGCGCGAAGAGCAGGATCAGTTCGCCCTGAACTCTCACCGCAAAGCGCTGTCCGCAATGAAAGAGTGCCGCTTCAAATCGCAGATCGTTCCAGTTGAGATTTCCGCGAAGAAGAAGGGCGCGCTTCCTACGATTTTCGAAAAAGACGAGGGTCCGCGTGAAGATACCACTATCGAAGTGCTGCGATCCCTGAAGCCCGCCTTCAAGAAAGACGGCACAGTGACCGCCGGCAACGCGCCCGGCGTCAACGACGGGGCCGCTGCCGTGGTCGTCACCAGCGCGCGGCGCGCGAAGGAACTGGGCGCGAAGGCGATGGTCCGCATCGTGGCCCAGGCCACCAGCGGAGTCGAACCCAAGTGGGTGATGATGGCTCCCGTCGGCGCCGTCCGCACCATCTGGGAAAAGACCGGCTGGAAAAACGAAGACGTCGATCTCTACGAACTCAACGAAGCCTTCTCAGTGCAGGCGCTGGGCGTGATGCGCGAGTTAGGTCTGAACCCCGACAAGGTCAACGTGAACGGCGGCGCTGTCGCCCTCGGCCACCCCATCGGAGCCAGCGGCGCGCGCGTGCTGGTCACGCTGATCTACGAAATGATTCGCCGCGACGTGAAACGCGGCATCGCCGCCCTCTGCCTCGGCGGAGGCAATGCCGTAGCCATGGCAGTCGAGCGCTAGGAAAGACTCACGTAGGGACAGCCGCCTCGGCTGTCAGAGCCAGGGCGAAGCCCGGCGCCCATGTCCAGACATGATTCGCAACGGCCGCGCGGATGCCGGAGAAGCTCATCCCGCCGGCGATATCGGCAACGTAACCGTAAACACCGCTCCCCCATCGGGAGCATTGGCCGCTTCTATGTTGCCATTGTGCTCCTTCATCACCGACTTGCAAATGCTCAATCCCAATCCCGTACCGCGCCCGGGCCGATTCGTCGTATAGAAAGGATCGAAGATGCTCGACAGATTCTCCTTGGGGATGCCGGGGCCATCGTCGTGGAAGCTGGCCCACACCGAATCGTCCCCTTTGCCCAACCGAATCCTCAGCGTCCCCTTATCTCGCACTTCACGGATTGCGTGCTCGGCGTTCAAAATCAGATTCAGGAAGACCTGCATTAACTGGTGGGGATCACCCAGCGCAAACGGCACACCGGCCTCTTTCAGAAAATCCACCGTGATGTTGTTCTTGCGCAGCGAATAAGCATGCAGGTTCAAGGTTCGCTCCACCACCTCCACCAGATTGATTCTGCTCTTGCCGGGAGCGGGTGGGCGCGAGAAATACGTCAGGTTCTGCACAATCTCCGCCGCGCGTCGCGCCTGCTGCTGCAACATGGCCAGTTGCTTACGGGAAGTTTCGTTGGTCTCGGTATCTTGCAGCAGTTCGCTGACGCCCATGATGCTGGTCAGAGGATTGTTCAGTTCGTGCGCAACGCCCCCAATCATCGCACCCATCGCCGCCAGGCGCTCGCTTTGCACAATTTGCTGCTCCAGCTTTCGTTCGACCGTAATATCGCGCACCGAAATAATGACTCCGCTGATCTTGCCCTCCCCATCGACCAGTTGGCTGCCGGCGGCGCGCATCGTCCGCCAGCTTCCATCGCGGTGCCGTGCTCCATATTCCGCCGACGCGAAGGCTTGCGTGCCGGAAACCACGGCGTGGTAAAGAGAAGCCATCTCCGGCGAATGATCTTCCATGGCAGAGATTTTTTTTTCCAGCATGTCTTGTGGCTCATAGCCCAGAAGATCGCGAGCCCGGGAACTGACGAAGGTATAGCGTTCCTCCAGATCCACCACCAGAATGAGGTCCGGGAAGCTCTCCAGCAGCCGTTTGCGGAACTCCTCCTGCTGTGCCAATTGCCGTTCCATCTTCCGCTTTTCGGTGATGTCCACCAGAGTTCCCTGATAGCGGATGATGTTCCCGGAGGTGTCCCAAACCGCTCGGGAGGAATCCAGAAAAACTGCGGCCGTGCCATCCTTGCGCCGAAGTTTGATTTCACGAGTGCGCACCCCTCCGCGATCGTCAATGGCTCGCCCCAGAACCGGTTGTCCCGGATCGAAATTCAAGGCCGCCGTCTCCGCCGCCAACAGCTCCTGCTTCTCTGCATATCCCAGCATGCCCACCAGTGCCGGGTTAGCCTCGAGTAAACGTCCCTCGGGAGTGCTGAAATAGACGCCCTCCTGCAAGGTTTCGAACAATTCGGTGAAGCGCATTTCCTTCTCGCGTTGCTCGGTCACGTCGCGGCCCAGCATGCTCACGCCCACTACTTCATCGCCTTTCACAATTCCATTGAGCACACATTCAAAATAAAGTGGCCTCCCACTATTCTTCAATCGGACCTGCACCGTCCCCGTCCAACGCTTTTTCTCCAGAAAGCGCCCCAGACCGCGTTCCACGTCTTCTTGGGTCGGCGCCTCCACGAAATCGTAGATTTTGCGCCCGATCAGCTCGGAGTAAGTTTTCCCGGTCATCTCGGTGATGCGCTTGTTGACCGTTCGCAGGGTGCCGTCGAGCGAGACTGCGCACGCCGGGTCATCAAAGGAGTCGATCAGCTCCTTGAAGTTGCGCTGGGAGCGCAGGATCACCTGGCTGAGTTGGTCGAGTTGCTCTTCGGAAGGCGCTGCCCCCACGTGCTCCCGCAATCCGTGCAACAGCCCCTTGAGCTCGCTGACTTCACGTCGTCTCCCGTAGGCATACACCGCGAATAGGATGGAAAGAACCAGCACGCCAATGGGAATGGCGCGAAGCTGAAACGGGATGTTCTCCAGGCGCTCCCACAGCAGCCCTGCGAGCGCCACGGCCATCAAAACCAGAAATCCCAGAGCCCATCGCCACAGTTGAGATTCTTCTCGTTCCAGACTTTCGGGAGCGCGAGGCGGATGTGGGGTGTTCACGGGATCCAGACTCATGAGAGAAAAATGCCGATTTTAACTCAAAGATATCCTACTTCTATAAGCGCTGGCTGAACAACCGCTTTGTTGGACACTTTGGTACGCGGGAGGCGCGCCCGCCCTTGATACGCGAGGGGGACACTCTCTAAATCCGCCAAGTCGCCCCAAAACTTGGCTGGGTGCGGTAGTCTTTATTGATCCTATGGCGAATTGCATTCGATGTGGCCGGCAGCTTCCCCCCCTGATATTTGGAAGGAAGATCTGTCAGTGGTGTGTGCAGCACGAAGCTGCGCAGCGCGGCGAACTCGGCGACGAGGTGAAGCAGCCCGTAATGACTGCTCCCTGGGTGCGGCGCGAGGCCGGCAGTATAACTCTCACTCAGGTGTTCTTCGGCGCTAATGTGGCGATCTTTCTTGCGATGGCGCTAGCCAGCGGCTCGGTCATGGACTTCCCTGGGGAAGTGATGGTGCGTTTTGGCGCCAACTTCGGGCCGTTTACATTGTCCGGCCAGTGGTGGCGGCTGCTGACCTACATGTTCCTTCATGGCGGCCTGATGCATATCGCTTTCAACATGTGGTGCCTGTGGGACCTGGGAGCGCTGTGCGAATCGCTTTACGGGCGCGCGACCTTTGCTGCCATCTATCTGATCACGGGTATTGCGGCAGGGTTGGCGAGCGTGGGATGGAATCCTGGAACGCTGAGCGTGGGCGCATCGGGCGCGATTTTCGGCTTAGCCGGGGCGCTGATCGCGTCCTTCTATCTGGGTGAGTTCTCGCTGCCCAATGTCGCGATCAAGGGAACGTTGCGGAGTCTTCTGTTCTTCGTCGGCTTTAACGTCCTGTTCGGAAGCGTGGTTTCGGGCATCGACAATGCGGCACACGCGGGTGGGCTGGTCAGCGGATTGATCTTGGGCGCTTTGATTGCTCGCCTCGCACCGCAATACGATAAGCCGCTCCGTCGGACTGGCATTCTGCTCTTCATGGTGCTGATCGTGGGCGGCAGTGCGTTGGGAATACATCGATGGCGCGGCTCCGGGATGCATTTCGGCTCCGCGATGGACGCGCGAGCGAATGTCGATCGGAGGATCGGCGCGTTGCAGAAGAAGGTGCAGCAGAACCCGCAGGATGCGTCGGCACATTACTTACTCGCGAACGCTTACTTGAGCAAGGGACAATTTCCCGAAGGCGAAAGCGAGTTGAAACGGGTTTTGGATCTGCAACCACAGAACATGAGGGCCCGCATGGACCTGGGAGCTCTCTATCTGAGTCAAGAGCAACCCAAAGAAGCGCAAGAAGAGTTTGCGAAGCTGGTGGCTCAGCAGCCGGACAATGCGGCTGCCCATGCCGGCTTGGGAGTGGCGCTTGCGGATCAGAATAATCACGAGGCGGCCATCAACGAGTACAAATCCGCATTGCGTCTTGAACCGCAGACTAGAGGCGTGTACTTCCGAATGGGGGTCTCTCAAGCGCAACTGAAACAGTACGACGAGGCCATCGCTTCTTATTCAAAAGAGCGGAAAGAGAGCGGCGATGATGCCGAATTGGAAAATGCTCTGGCGGACGCATACCAAGCGAAAGGTATGACACAGCAGGCGCAAGAAGCGCGGGACAAGGCTGGACAGTTGAGGGGCGGACGGAAAGAGTAGCTGCAGAGTTCCCGGAATTGCTAGCTTTTTGTGATTTCTCCCACTGCACGATATGCCTGATTGATGGCCTCGTCGGTGTAGGCATAGGCTCCCGCGTCTGCGTTGGCGATGGCGATTCGGCCGTGGGGCTGGCGCGCGACTTCGCAGGGAGTCTCGCCGCCCTCCAGCCAGAAGGAATCGAACAGCGAGTTGTATTCGTAGGCGTAACCGTGGGGCCAGCGATTGACCGTGATGGCCGCGATGTCGCGAGCCGGATCGAAGCCGCCTGGACCGAGCGTGCGCGCCAGTTGATCGCGAATGTTGCGCTCCATGGTTTCGAAGGTGGTGGTGTAGAGTTCCATGCGGCCCATACTGTGCTGAACGCGCGCCGGGCGTCCCGGGTGACAGGGCGTTTTCATCATGTGGACGACAATCGGTTCCTCCGGCTTACGGGCACACTGATATCCGCCAATGCTTACGGGGTGATCCAGATTGAACCGGGTATGGTAGCAACCGGGAGCGTAAACCGCATTGGCACCAAGTTTCTGGAAGGATGTCCAGTTACCCAGCAATACGTTGGTATAGAGCAGTGGTACTTTCTGAGCGGAGGCCAGCGCTTCCTTTTGCTTGTCCGGGAGTTCTTCGCAGATGTAAGGGATCACGACGTGCCAGCACGCCAGGATCGAGTTCTTCGCCTTGGCGCTGTAGATCTTGCCGCCGCAAGCGTAGGTAACCTCCACTTCCTTAGCACTAGCAGCGTCGCCCAAGTGGTTCACGCGAACGGCCGTGCTGTTCAGGCGAATGCGCACGGGCGAACCGGAGTCATCGAGTTTCGCGTAGTTCGCTTTGGCCAGGACAACATCGGACGGATACTCGCCTGGGATGGCGTCTGGAATCAGTTTGCGGACCAGCAAGCGCGCGATCGTCGCGTTGCCATCGGGGAAATGAAAAAAATATTTGTCTGCCTCCTCGTTCGGTATCGCGTCGCGGTTCATTCCCTTGCCCGGAGTTGGGTCGAGGCTCAGGCCTTTGAACCCAGGCAAATCCTCTCCCCACCCGTCTTGTGCGGATATGGCGTCAATTCCCAGGCCGAAGGTTGGCTGCAATACCGCCTGGTACAGCTTTATAACGTCTTCGTGAACTTTGACAATGTCCTTTAGAAAAACGGCGTAGCTCATGCGAGCCAGCTTGGCCTTCTTCTCTTCCGAACTCTGGCCGGGAAAATAATCTACCTGTTCATGGTGCAACCGCTCTAAGTCGCGCTTCGCCTGTTCAGCAATCGGCGCCTCCGCTTGGAGTTGCTTCCAGACTTCAGGGTTGTCGGAAGCAATGTATTCTTTTTCGCCCCCGCCGAATGTCGGCAAACTTACGACTAACCGGTCGGCACCGAACGTCTCCTTGTCGAAAAAGATCGACGAACGCATCCCCAGCGAGCGATACAACTTGCCATCGAGGTACTGCGAGTAAGATGGCACGTCAATGCCGAGTTCCTGAATTACTCCTTTGGCGATCGCGCTGTAAGGCGCCGGACTTTCAATCGCATAGGTTCCGCCATAGCCCACGCGGAAGGCGTTGTTCACGCGGAATTCGTTGCGCTTGGCGTGGCCGCCGAAGTCGTCGTGGTTGTCGAGGATAAGGATGCGTGCCTTGCCGCCGGTTGCCTTGCGGTAGAAGTGTGCGGCAGAGAGGCCGCTGATGCCGCCGCCGACAATGATCAGGTCATAGGTTTCGCCGGTGTCTTTGGGCTTGCCCGCCGCATCCCAGAACGTGCCGTCGCGCAGGCTATGGGCGGCGTCGAATGAACCCGGATGGCTGCCACGCATGCCGGTGAGAGCGGGAGGATAGTAGTTGGGAGACTTCTCAAGACTGGGAGATTGGCCTTCTTCCCCAAGACCGGCGGCGGACAGGTCCCACGGCATCAGGGCCGCGCCTGCCGTCATCGCGATGCCGTTGAGGAAGTCCCGGCGCGTGATCTTGCGGTGCATTCCCAATTCCCGGTCCCGTGAATCGTGCACGATCTCCTCCGCAAACTCCACGAAGCTTTCCCGGCGGAAGTCCTTCCCGCCAAGCGCAAACATCGGGGGCTGAAACCCTCATTTTGGATGGCCGCAAGCGGCACGGCTGAAGCCGTGCACTTCCCACACGCCCCTCCCAAAACCGTCCTTTGCTGGGCTAGACCCTCCTACGAGGAGGAACCGCTGTCCGTCTTTTTCACGGCTAACTCCGCGCCCTGGAATCCGATGCGGCTGTGAGTTCCGTCGCAGAAGGGCTTGTTGACCGATCCGCCGCAGCGGCAGAGTGAAAATGCGGGCTTGCCAGTGAGGTCGTACTGGGTGCCGTTGACGTCTACCAATTCGATGGAGCCTTCGGGAGCCTCGACACGATAGGGGCCATTGGGTCGAACAGTGATTTTTACCTGAGCCATGAATTTTTCCTCCAACCTTACGGGTTTCTAGTAAGGCTAAAAGATATCACTAAGCGGGGGTGCATGTCGCGCGGGGTTATGGAACTCTGTTGCTGCAGCGCGAAGAGGGAGAGACTACAATTCTGACCATCCGGAGGAGTATTTGGCAACAGCCAGCTTGCGAATGGCGGGTTTGAGCCTGTTGGCTGCGCTGATGATATTGGCGGCAAGTTGTGGCGGAGGAAGCTCAACTCCGATGCCTACCCCAAAGCCCATTCCCGCATGCACTCCCGCATCTCGACCGGAATTTGCCTACGTATTGAGCGATGGTGACAATACGATTTCAATGTACGCCGTCAACTCCTGCACGGGAAACCTCTTGCCGACGACGCCGGCCACCCTCGCAACCGGAGGCAACGCGTTCGGATCGGAAAGCATGGCCGTCGATCTTGCCGGCAGATTTGTCTATGTTGCGAATCTTGTGTCGAATGCGAGCGACCTGGCCACGATCTCGATGTACACCATCAATTCCACCACCGGGGTATTGACCCCAACAACACCAGCGACGGTCCCAACTGGATTTTTTCCTCAAGGAATCGCGATCGATCCTTCCGGTAGATTCGTCTACACGGCGAACAGCGACGACAATACGGTTTCCATGTTCACCATCAACTCAAGTACGGGGGTATTAACGCCGACGACGCCGCCTACCGTCGCGACCGGATGGAGCCCGCTCTCGGTAACCGTGGATCCTTCCGGGAGGTTTGCCTATGTGGCAAACCAAGACGACGACACGGTTTCGATGTACGCCATCGACTCCAGCACTGGAGTCTTGACGCCGATGACTCCGGCCACAGTGCCAACAGGATCGTCCCCTTTTGGGGTCACCGTTGATCCGTCCAGCAAGTTCGCCTATGTACCGAATGCATACGATCCTAACAATGCGGTGTCGCAGTACACGGTAGATTCCGTGACAGGAGTCTTGACGCCGAACACGCCAAGCCAGGTCTCTGCGGGAAACCAGCCTACCTCAGTGGCAGTAGATTCCTCCGGCAATGCTGCCTACGTGGTGAATCGAGCGGACAGCACGGTTTGGGAGTATGGGATCGACTCCAGCGTGAATTTAACGCTGAAAGACACGATTGCAACCGGCCAGGAACCTTTTCGCATTACTGTCGACCCCTCCGGCAACTTCGCCTACGTGGCCAATGAAAGCGGCTCGGTTTCTATCTACGCGCTCAGTAGCAATGGCACTCTGACCAGCGCAGGAACGACGACAACAGGCGGTACTGCCCTATCGGTGGCTGTGATTGGGAGCAAACAGTAGAACAGTGGTCGACGAGTACGTCTCAGGCGGCCAGGGACTTGACTGACACCAGGCTGCGGTAGAGCTGCAGGCAGTCGTCGATCATGCGCTTGGTGGTAAAACGCTCGCGGGCGCGGGTGTAGGCTAACTCGGCGTAGGCGCGGCGCATGGGGCGGTCGGCATTGAGGTGACGTATTTTGTCGGCGAGACTGCCTGCATCATTCGTGCGGAAGTAAAGAGCTGCGTCCCCCCAAACCTCACGGAAGCTTGGGATGTCATTGGCCACGATGGCGCATCGAGAAAACGCCGCTTCGAGAGCAGCCATGCCCAGAGGTTCGTAACGGGCGGTGGCGGCGTAGATGGAGGCGCGGCTGAAGAGTGCGCGCAATTGCCCTTCGGTCTGGGGACCGCGAATTGCTACCGTCGTTTGGTCGGTGTCAACTTTCACGTCGGCACGGATCGGAATGCGTGGCATCGGCACAGTGTGTTCAGCGCCCACAATGCACACGGGGATGGCATGGGGCTGCTGGGTGAGGAGAAAGACCTGCTTGCTGGTGTCCACCAGGCGGCCGACGGCGAGCACGCAATCGTCTTTATTCACGTAGGGATTGAAGAAAATGGGATTGCGTCCGGGGTAAATCACTTCGGCTCGCTGCGGCCGCCTGTAACAAGCGGAGATGCGATCGAGCATCCAGGCCGAAGGGGCCACGACCGCATCCGCGCCGGCCAGGCCTTTAAGGACCGTGTTGCGATACCAAGTGAGCGAACCCACGGGGCGTGGGGCGCGATTGTGGACCGCATGGGTCCGGGTGATCAAGTCGCCATGGGCCATTACGACGCGCGGTACATCTACGGGCAGGTTGCCATAACAAAATTGATTGAGGTGGAGAATGTCGGGTCGCAGTTCGCGAACCAAAGCGGCGAGGAAGGCAGAGGATTCTGGCAGATCCTGTTCCGCTTCTTGCATCCACTCGAGATGGAAAGCGGTTGGCCGGTAGTCGAGGCCGTGCAGGTGATCCATCCAGACGGTCTGGTCGGGGAGGGGAATTTCGCCGAAGCTGACCAGCGTGACTCGTACGCCGCGCGTGACCAGGCCGGTCACAAGTTCGCGGGTATAGGTCCATGACCCCGAGAGCGAGTCGGTGGTGACCAGGACGTGCACTGAACCTCCAGAGCGAAATTGCGGAATGCCGCGAGGGACAGGGGATTCCGCGTGCCATGCGGGTCCATTCTAGTGCGAATCGGGCAGGACAGGAAGTGTTTTTACGCGTGCGGGTGCGCAAGATTTTGCATGACGGGACGCGGGAGATGTTGCGGGCAGTATTTCGCGGCGGTTGAAGGGACTCTCCCTTCCGCCGGACGGCGCCCTAACTGGACAGCCGAGGTGGCTGTCGCGACGTGTTTCGCTTTAGTTCGCCTCCAGGCAAACGCGCAGTTCGCGCGCCAGGTTGTCGATGGCTCGGATCTTTTCCACCGCAGGATCGGGCACGTCGGGCACGGACATCGCAAGTTCGCAGGAAAGAAGCATGGCGGTTAGAGTCTCACGCATTTGGCTGCGCATCTGGTCTTGGACAGCGCGCCGGGCCGCGCCTTCCTCGCGCCTGCGGCGATGCAGGGCCGAGCGCACCTCGCGCACCATACGGTCCATGCCGGTGACTGCGAAGTTGAGGTAGACGGGAAAAGCGGTGCCTAGATGTTCGAGCATCTGATCGCTTTCGGCGGGTTCGGTTTCGAGCAGGAACTGGTCAATGACGGCGGCGGAATAGGTTTGTTCGCGCAGGCGGGTGGCGGCCTCCTGCAAGGTCTGAGCCCAGTGCGTTTCCAGGCCGGTGGCGGCCTGCAGGGAATCGGCGCACTGTGGGCCGTTAGCTGACGAAGTGATGAGTAGAATCATATCCTTTCATTAGCACGTTCGCCGCCACAGTGCGCCCGCTGAAAACATGGCGCTTAGCAATGTCGGCGTCAAAACGGCTTCCCGTTGCGGTACTTCCGACCCAGATGCGTGTTCAGAGTTGGGCGCTTCACGCCGAATATTCCTGAGCTGCGTAGTCCTTGAGCTTGCGGTAGAGGGTTGTTTTCCCAATTCCCAACAGGCGAGCGGCCTGCAGTTTGTCGCCGTTGAGTTCCGTGATGGCGTTTAAGATCGTTCGCTTCTCGAGTTCTGCCATGGGAATGATTTTTCCGCGTGCGGTGGTATCTTCGTTTCCATTGAGGGACGAATCTGGCAATGGCAGATTGGCCACCTCGCGAGGCAAGTCTGTGGTGTGGATCAGCGGACCGCTAGTGAAGGCATAAGTCCGTTCCAGACAATTTTCCAGCTCGCGAACGTTACCGGGCCAGTCATAGGCCAGCATGGCTTTGAGGGCTTCGTCGCTGAGTACTTTTTCCTGTCCGGAAGTTCGCACCAACCGTTCCAGGAAATAGGCGATCAGCAGGGGGATATCTTGCCGACGCTCGCGCAGCGAGGGAATCCGCAGATTGAGGACGTTGAGACGGAAATAAAGATCGCGGCGGAACTCGCCTTGAGTGACGGCTTGTTCCAGGTCGCGGTTGGTGGCGGCCAGGATACGCACATTGATGGGCACCCGGCGCGTGCTCCCGACGGGGCGAATTTCTTTTTCCTGAATGGCTCGCAGCATTTTGGCTTGCAGATCGACAGGGAGTTCTCCGACTTCGTCGAGGAATACCGTTCCACCTTCGGCCATCGCCAAGAGTCCATCTTTGGACTGGTTGGCGCCGGTAAAGGCACCTTTCATGTGGCCGAACAATTCACTCTCGATCAGGGTGGGGACTAACGATCCACAGTCCACCGGAATGAATGGCTTATCGCGGAACGGACCGGAATTGTGAATGGAGCGTGCCACCATTTCCTTGCCGGTGCCACTTTCGCCCAGGATTAACACCGGGTGAATGCTGTTGGCGGCCTTGGCGATGATGCGATAGAGCTTTTCCATTTCGGGGGCCCGGCCGACAATGCCGCCGAATCCCTGCTTGGACTTCACCTTTTCGCGCAGCAGGCGGTTTTCGGACTTCAGCTTCAAGTGGGTGCCCACGCGTTCCAGCAGCATCTTCAGTTCGTCGACGCTGAAGGGTTTGGTCACGTAGTCGTAGGCGCCATTCTTCATGGCCTGCACGGCCGACTGCACGGTACCGTAGCCGGTCACGACGGTGACGACGGCCTCAGGACGGCGTTCCTTGATGCGGCGCAGCGCCTCCAGGCCGCCGACGCCAGGCAGGCGCAGGTCGAGCAGGACGGCGTCGAAAGGCTGGGTGTCAAGAACCCGGTAGGCGTGCTCGGCGGAATCGGCCGCATAGGCGGTAAATCCCAGGGACTGCGCTACTTCGCGGCAGGCCTCGCGGATGGATCGTTCATCGTCAACAATCAGAAGGTTGAGAAAATTGGCGGGTTGTGTCTGCGGTACGGCATTAGCCGGACTCAAAGCTGGTGACGTCATGGTGTTTCGTTCCTCTTCTTTATCCTTTGCGTATGGGTACTGCCTGGTTCTTTTCAGGGGGAAAGTCGTGCGCGATCTGGGAATCCGGAACTGCTTCCGGAACAAGGGGCAGAAGAACGGATAGGCGCGTGCCGCACGCCGGTGCGCTCTCCACATGAATCAGACCGCCGTTACTGGTCACGATGTCATGGACCGTCGCCAGTCCGAGGCCTGTGCCTCTGCCGGCCTTGGTAGTGAAGAAAGCTTCGAACAGATGCGCGCGCGTAGCGGCATCCATGCCAATCCCATTGTCAGCCACCACGAAAAGCGCACAGGAGAGCGAGGTTGGGTTGCTCGCCCCAAAATCTGGTGAGGGGAGTAACTGGACTTTGCAATTGCTGGTTTCAACCGTAATCCTGCCTCCGCCGGGCATTGCGTCCCGCGCGTTGAGCACCAGGTTGAGCAAGATTTGCCGAGATTGGGCGGGATCCATCTTGACCAAACCAAGATTGGGATCCAGGTGGAATTGCAGATCGATGTTTTCTCCAATCAGGCGAACCAGCAGGTTGCGCATGCCTTGGGCGATCTCGTTAAGAGACAGCGGGCGCGGCTCGAAATTCGCGGGTCGGGCCACCGCGAGCAACTGGCGCACCAAGCCAGTGGCCTGCATGCCGGCATTCCGGATTTCTTCGGCATACCGGCGCAAACGGTCGCCCGGCTCCAGACTGGCCACGAGCAGATCGCAATACAAAAGCACTCCGGTCAAAAGATTGTTGAAGTCGTGAGCTACTCCTCCGGCCAAACGGCCTACGGCTTCCAACTTCTCGGCCTGGCGGAGACGCTGCTCAGCCTGGTGGGTAGGCGGAGCGTCTTGTGCCAGGGCGAGCGCGTAGTCGAGTTCACGGCTCGTACCGGACACCCTCCATGCGGTCCAGCGCAGCGGCCGGCTATTCGCACCCACGCTCTGGGAGTCAATTTGAAAACTGTCGCGTCGCCGCTCAAACAGTTCGCGGAAAAGGCGTTCGCCTTCGGCGCGCTCTTGAGGATGAAGCAGATCCGCAAAGCAAAGTGACGGCGCGATCTTCCACTTGCCACCGAGCATCTGCTTCAAGGCTGGATTTAGCACGGTGACGTTGCCCAGGGGCTGGCATTGCGCCAAGCCGAGCGGTGCAAACTCGAAAACGGGACACAGTTCCGTTTTCGAATCTTGCGGTGTCCAAGCGAACTCAGGAGCAGCGCTCATATATCTACTTTGCGCGGAATGATTCCCGGAAGGAACCTGTCATTCGGTCGCTCGAGACCTTGGTTTTCCTAAAATGGGAATTCAGTCGGCGTTAACTCCAAATCAGATCCCATTTCGAAGCCCACTATAGAGAATGGACTTTGCGTTTGCGAAGGGCAGATGTCACTAAAACGGGAAATTTTTCTGTGGAAAACTTGGCCAGAATGTAGAGGTGGGGTGGTTATGAAGGGTTAGTGGTCCGCTGGTACGCGTTGGCTGACGGCAATATCGACGGGTTCGGTCAGGCGGAAGGTAAGCCGACGGCCTTCCTCGATCCGAATAATCGTAGCGAAAGCCTCGCGCTGAAGAGCTGTTTGGGTTTCGCGGGCGTTCCCGCGCACGAAAAGGCTGGAGGTCTGAACCGACAGTTTCAATCCCGCGAGGTGAATCGAATCGAGGGTCACGCGAACATAACCACGATTACGCTTGAGGTTGGAGGCCCGGGCAGACTCCACCCGTCCTGACACGGTCGCGCCGAGCGGAACCAGTTTGTTCCCTGCGATGACAACAGGTTGGTCGACGACTGCCTCGAAGGTGGCATTCGCGTCCGGATTCTCGGCGGAGATGGGCTTCTTCAGTCGAACCGTGAGCAACGTGCCGGCGGGCAGATTTTGAGGATTCTGGAAAGGAAGATCCGTTTCAGGCTTCAGACCGTTGTCATCAGCCGCTGAAGAATTGCCCGGTTTTCCATCGCCATCATGGAAGGGAACTGGATGCTGGTCTGCTGGAGCGGTGCCGTGGCCACTTTCCAGGCCCATCGGCGGGGCGCAGCCAGTCGCCCACAGCAGGGATAGTAATATCGTCCCAATGGTGAAACTTCTTAGTCCGCGGAACCGGCTCATCCGAAGTATCCTCGCCCGTATTTTTTCAACAAAGGAGGTGGCAACCCGAATACCAGTCACGGTGTCATTAAATCAACAACTTGGCTATGACACTCTCGGTGGGCCGTGTAGATTCTTCCGGATGGGGAATTTGTGCACACATTTTAGGGCGTCCGCAGCCAGCCAGCGCCGCCAAAAAAACCCGGAGAGCGGTAAACCGCCCTCCGGTTTATATTTTCCTCTTAGTTACCAGCCCCGTGGTTACGGTTTCGGCGCCGGTTTCCTCACTGCCCTCTTCCGCGGAGCAGGTTTGGTGGTTTTCTTCCTTTCACTTTCCCTACCGCCGATCAGACTCAAAGCATCGGCTGCATTGAAGGGGAATTGCCGGACTGAGGTCTCGGTCTGGCCTGAGGTTTTCAGAGTGACATCGACGCGGCGATTGCTAGCCAGTTTGATGACCCCAATTCTCAGCATGGCTCGCTGCCGCTCTTCAGGAGTCAGTTCCGGATTCTTCTGCACCGAATCCTTCACTTCCTCCACGGTCAAATTACGTTGCTTGCCATAGGCCACGGTCTCGATGCTGGAGTCCGGAATGCCTTGCCTAACCAGGTAGGCTTTTACACTGGCCACGCGACGTTCCGTGAGCCTCTGGTTGAACTCGTCCGTACCACGAACATCGGCGTGCCCCTCGAGAATGAGGTGAGCGTCTGGCTTGGACTGGAGATAGGTTTTAAAGTCCGTTGCCAAGGCCTGCAAGGTCCTCTGTTGACTCGGCACCAGACCAGCACCCGGCCGATCGGTCGCAGGCTGAGCGGTTGGGTAATAAATACTGTGCAGAGCGAGCCGGGCCTCCAGAACCTCGATCGCAGGACTGCGCGCTGGTGGTGGTGGCGGATTTTCCACCATTACCTGAGTTGAGCCTTGGCCGTTTAGGCCACGCGAATCGGTGCAGGTCGCCGTGATAGTCACCGTACCTGGCGCAGCGCCAGCAGTGTTCAAGGTTGCCGAGTTGCCGCTGCCGGAAACAGTGCCGCCGGTCGCTGTCCAATTAGCAACGGAGATGGGGGCGCCGTCAGGACTTGTGCAGGAGGCGGTCAGGGTTGCGCTTCCACCGGGAGCGACGCTGGCCGGGCTAGCCGACAATGACATCGTTGGTGGATTTTTCGGCGGCAACGCTTTCACCGTATAGTTCGCTGAGCAACTTGCTACGTTGTTGTTGGCCTTCGGATCGGTCACATGCGCCGTGACCGCATAGGAACCCGGAGCGGCGCTGGTGGTGTCGATGCTCGCCGTGGTGTCTTTTCCGGTGACCTGCCCGCCATTACCGCTCCAACTGTAAGTAACTGTGTGCTTAGGATTGAAATTGCTGGGCGTGACGGTGGCGGTGATCGGTTCGCCCACCAGCACTTCCGCTGGCTGCACCGAACAGGCTGCGGTGGGCGCTACTGCCTCTGCGCCACCAAAATTGATCACGATGCCGGTGCGCAGTCTGACGCCTTCGAAGGCAGGACGCCGCAGAAAGGGAAACTCCGGAGCAACCCGACTCGCGAAGTTGTGCCGAGCCCAGACGTAGTCTAGTTGAAACAATCGCCAGGAAAGCCTTTTCGAAATCGGAAGATCCATGCCGCCGCCCAGAATCGCACCAATACCGTTGTGGGTGATTCCTCCAGAGTCGTAACTGACTCGATTGAGCCCGGGCAGAGCATGCAGGAAGAACGCTGCCGTATCGGTACGCCAGATGAACCGCGGTCCCGCGGATGCAGTCAATTCCGAAGCGGCTTGGCCCGAATTCCAGTTGTATCCGAAGTCGGTTTCGAAACCCCAATGCGGATCGAAGTTGAAAGTAAGAGCGCCGCCGATCCCCTTCGACATGTCTGGAAACTGAAAGGACGCCGGATTGTTGGGGTCAGTGCCTGCCGCCGGGACCGTGCCGCCAGGATGCAGGTACTGATAGCCGATAAACGCATCCCATTTCGGGTTGGAATCCGTCTGAGCCAACGCACAAGCGGAAATCAAAACCACTACAATCAGGACTGAGAAGCAGGCTGCAAAAAGGCGACCGCTACCTGTAGGGCTGTTCACTATCATGAATCCTCCGAAATGTGACTCGTTCGCCGGTAGTTATGGCAACGAGACGTTTATGGGAAAAACCCAGCGTAGTAAGCTCGTTCGAGCCAAGAAGTTTCGTGGGAACGAGAAATTCTATCGCACTGTTGTTCAAAGCGAAAGCATAGACTCAGGTGTTGCCCAGCTCGGCAACCAAGCATGGCAGTTTCGTCTCAAATTGAAATTCTTGAAAGCGGTTCGGATGTTCTGACAGAGCCCATCCAGATCTTGCCGCGCGGGAAGGTGCCCGCGTATCGTGGGAACTTCGGTCGGATTCCGGGTCAGCTCGCGATTGGATCTATGCGATTGACTGAGCGAGCAAATGGGGCACGAGCAACCAGATGAGCCACGAAAAAGTATTGATTGTTGAAGACGAGGAAAACGAACGATCTGGGCTGGCCGAACTGGTCTCTTCCTGGGGATTTCGCGTAGAGACGGCCCGCGACGGCGCGGAAGGATTGGACAAGGCGACGCAGTGGTCCCCATCGATTGTCATCACCGATCTCAAAATGCCGCGCATGGGCGGAATCGAACTGCTGGGGCACCTTGCCGAACAGACCTCGACGATCGCCGTCATCCTGGTGACAGCTCAGGGGACCATCGACAGCGCGGTGCAAGCGATGCGTATGGGGGCTTACGACTACATCACCAAGCCGATCGACACCAATCGCCTGCGGACGATTCTTGGGAACGCCTCAGCCCTGCTGGGAACGCGCGCAGAACTTGAGGCTACGCGGCGCAGGCTGCGGGATGCGGGATCGCTGGGGCGTTTGAACGGCGCCTCGCGCAAGATGCAGGAAATATTCCGGCTCATCGAGATGGTCGCACCCAGCACTGCCTCGGTATTAATTACTGGAGCCAGCGGTACGGGGAAAGAGCTGGTGGCGAGCACGATCCATGAACTCAGTCCGCGGAAGGACCGGCCTTTCGTTGCCATTAACTGCGCCGCAATCCCGGAGACTTTGATGGAAAGTGAAATCTTCGGCCACGAGAAGGGCGCCTTCACCGGGGCCATGGAACGCCGCACGGGATGCTTCGAACTGGCGGAAGGCGGAACGCTGCTGCTGGATGAAATTGGCGAAATGCCGATTGGAACGCAAGCCAAGCTGCTGCGCGTTCTGGAAGACCATAAACTGCGGCGTCTGGGCAGCAAGGTGGAAACATCGGTGGATGTGCGCGTGCTCGCGGCCACCAATAAAATTCCGGACGAGGCGGTGTCGCGGGGCGAGTTGCGCAGCGACCTCTATTATCGCCTCAACGTGTTCAACATTCACATGCCTCCGCTGCGCGAGCACAAGGAAGATATTCCCAGCCTGGTGCAACTGTTGCTCGTCGAAATGAGCAGCAAGCACGCCCGCAAGGTTGCGGCTGTGAGTGAAGCCGTGCTGAACCAGTTCAATCAATATTCGTGGCCGGGGAACGTGCGTGAGTTGCGCAACACCATTGAGCGCGCGGTCATCGTCTGCGACGCCGGCGTGATCGAAACCAAGCATTTGCCGCCGGCGTTTGGACAGGCTCCGCTGCGCACGGCGGCCAACGATCCCGATGCGGTTCGCCTGGGCGTGGGCACCACCGTGGAAGAAGCTGAGAAAATGTTAATTCTGAAGACTCTGGAGGCTACCAGCAACAACAAGACACGAGCCGCGGAGATTCTCGGCATCAGTCTGAAAACTCTTCATAACAAACTGAAGGAATATGGCAGCGCCGCCGCGGAGGCAGCGACCGGCAAGGAGGAAGTACCCAGTGGCTAGGAGTTCCGCGCGCTTCCGTTGAACGGGCCACTTCTTTTTCCCTTCATGCTGCGACGAAAAACCATCATCGTGCTGGTCATCACTCTTATGGTGACGACGATGGTTACTGCGTTCTCGATCTTGTACATCTCGCAAATTCTGCGCCTGCGTATCACTAATGCGAACGAAACGGCAATGAGCCTGACTCATCAGTTGGCCTACGCCGCATCCAACGCTGTACCCGATTTCAACAGTACATCGATCGATACCAGCAACTCCGCCGCGGTACGCCGTGCGTTGGCGGATTACGTGCAAACCGACGTTGCCCTCAACAACCTGCTCCAATCCGATCCCGGCGATTGGAGGTTTATCTACGATGTGTCCATCGTTGACGTTAATGGCAAGGCGTTGCTCCATACCAATGCCAGTATGGTGGGCAGGGTTATTCCGCCACGTCCCGACTTCCAGCAGGTCGTAAATGCCCACTTCCGCGAACAGATTCATCTGGTCTTCAGCCCAGCCGAAGTTTACGACGTGACCTACCCGTTGGAATTGACTGGCGAGCCTTTCGGTACGATCCGTATCGGCGTGCAAACCGTTTTTCTGAAGAGCGAGGTGCAGACCCGGCTGATGAGGGCGGCTTATGTTTCGGTCACGCTGATCTTTGTGTCACTGTTTCTGGCTGCTGGAATCTCTAACCTGGCCTTGGGCCCTCTGAAGAAAATCAGTCGCAATCTCGATAGTGTAAGCGCGGGGGATGCAGAGGCACTTTACGGGGATGAGTCGCGGCGCGATGAGTACGGCCTCGTCTCTCTGAAAATTGCCAACCTGGGCCGCCAGATTCGCGACAGCAGAGAAATTTTCTCGGCTCTTAAGGACAACGTCGATCAACTCATGGCCAAACTGCAGGACGGTCTGATGCTGTTTGCGCGCGATTCGCGCGTGGTGCTGGTGAGCGCGCCCGTGGAAGGTTTTCTTGGCCGCCCTCGCTCCGAACTCCTGGGACATACGGTTCACGAGGTATTTGATCGGGATTCTCTGTTAGGCGCTGCCCTGCTTGAGGCTTTTGAACGACGTCGTCCGTTGTCGCAGCGGGAGTTTGAAGCCGCAAGGGGTAAACGGGTCCAGGTATCCCTCGACTTCGTGCAGGAAAGAAATTCGCAGATCGGCGCCCTGCTGATTATGCGTGACACGGAATCGGTGCGGCGCATTGGCGATGAAATTGAGATGTCACGCCGCCTCTCCGCCAGCGGCCGCCTGACACGGGGCGTGGCCCATGAGGTGAAGAATCCCATCAACGCGATCGTTCTGCACTTGCAACTGCTGCGCAACAAACTGGCGCATCAGGAGCCCGATACGCGGCGGCACATGGATATTATTGATGCTGAAATCCGCCGCCTGGATCGGGTTGTGCAGACGCTTGTCGATTTCACTCGACCGCGCGATCTTCGCCTGGAAGAAGTGGATTTGCGCCGTCTGATGGAAGATGTGGCGCAACTCGCCGCTCCGGATGCTGAGCAGCATGGTGTGACCATCGAGCGTCATATGCCGGAGCAGCGGCTAGCGATCAAGGTCGACATGGATCTGATGAAACAGGCCCTGCTCAACGTTGTGATTAACGGAGTCCAGGCCATGCCACAAGGAGGGCTGCTCACCATCTCCGCTCGACGCGAAAACAATGCTGTATTGGCCGAAATTCGCGATGAGGGTGGCGGAATTCCGCAAGACATGCACGACAAGATTTTCGAACTGTACTTCACTACAAAGAAGGATGGCAGCGGCATCGGCCTGGCGCAGACCTATCAGATTCTGCAATGGCACTATGGTTCGGTGGACTTCGAATCTGCTGAAGGGGCCGGAACGGTTTTTCGCTTCCATATTCCGGCGACAGGATCGGCGATGGAGGGTGGTCCTGAATATGCCGCCGGCGAGCAGATGCATAACGCCGAGATTGATTTATAAACGTGCGGCTTCTGAGCCGACTTGCTACGAAGAAGAATCATGATGCTTGAGGCCACACTGTGCTCTCCAAGGGGTAAAATCGTGTTGCGTCAGCAATGAACCGCTGAGACCTGCGTATGACTCTGGCAGCAATCCTTCTCGTCAGCTTTTTTTGCACAGTTTCAGCTCCGCGGTTGGTGGCAGCGACGCATATGACTGCACGGCCGCCCCACCCTGCGAATAATCTGATCAATGCTGCAGCAACGCAAGATCAGGGAGCAGCCTCGCCAGCGCAGACTCCATCGGGTACATCGCAGCCACCATCCGCCGCAGCTAAGACATCTTCGGGCCAACATCCGCCAAGTACAAAGAAGCGGCGGCGGCACAAGAGGAGGGTGATTGCATCCAACTGCACTGCTGCGGCCGCTACAGGAGATGCGGCGACGGCCGGAACGTCGAGTACTCCGACAAACTGTCCTCCGTCGAAAGTGATTGTGCGGCAGGGAGGAACTGCTGAGCCCAGCATTCAGTTGGCGGGAGGCGCCGCCGGTCCGTCCCGCCAGAAGGACACTGCCAACCAATTGCTGGGAACGACGGAAGCGAACCTTAAGAAGATCGCCGGGCACCCACTCAGCTCGAACCAGCAGGACATGGTCAATCAAATCCGCCAGTTCATGGAGCAGTCGAAGGCAGCGGTGGGAGATGGTGATCTCGAGCGCGCTCGCACCCTGGCGTGGAAAGCTCAGCTGCTCTCCGAGGAATTGGTCAAGCCGTCAAAGTAATCGCTGGGATCTCGCATGCCAGCGAACTCCGCAGACGCTTCGCAGGTTCTTTGCGCAAGATCCTTCCCTTCGCCTGAAAAACGGCTCCGCTCAGGATGACTCCCCTCTTGTTGAAACTCAACCTGCGCCGCGACTAAATCCCTGCCTGGGTCAAGAGTTCTTGATCCGAACGGAACGAGCGCGGGAACTCACTTTCCTTTGGCCCGCGCGCTGTTTACTTTCGTCAGCAAATCTTGCGACATCCCCTGCAGGGGACCAGGAATTTTGACGGCCTCAGTTAGCACTTCGCGGGCCTCGGTCAGCTTGTTCAACTTGCCGTAAGCGAAGCCGAGACCATATAGAGCCCTTGCATACTGCTGATCGTCCTGTCCCTTGAGCAGGGCTGCGGCGCCTTTGAGTTCGGGAATGGCGGCGGTGGTTTTTTCCTGCTTCAAGTAGACCCACCCTATCGTGTTGTGGGCCGCTCCCGCTGAAAGCTTTTTCGATTTGTCGGCGTCGGGCGCATCCGCTTTCGCGACCTCGATGGCCTTCTGCGAATACGTGATCGCTTTGGCGGCACTCCCAGGCTTGGAATCGTCTCCGTAGAAACCCGCCAGCAGCAGCAGTGCGGCCAGCGAGTTGGGATTGGAGACCAGAACCTTTTCTCCGAAGGAAACCAGGCGCGCCTGATCGTTCAACTGGCCCGGACCCAGGGTGTACATGGCGTAGCTGGAGACCTTCTCTTGAAACTTCGAGTCGGGAAAGGCCGCAGTGAACCTCTCGATTTCAGCCATGCGGCTCTTGGGGTCCGTTTCGCTGGTGATCACGTTGAAGCCGGAGGTTTCCAGAAAATCGCAATTGTCCTGCGCGGCAGATTTCTCTTCGTTGACTTTTCGAGTGAAGTCCTCGTCGCTCATGCCTTCGGGTTTGGCCTGCTTGGCAATGGACAGGCAAACCTCGCCACCTTTCGCAGCGTAATCCATCAGCTTGGGGTTGTTCTTGGCCTGCTGCGCCAGGCTCGCCTGCGACACCAGAATATCGAGATTGTGGGGAGATCCGGCCAAGGCCTTATCGCCGTAGTCGAGCGCCTTTTGCAGGTCGCCCGTCGCCTGATAGGCCTGCGAGATCTGCCAGTTTCCGTAGGCGGCGGCCTCCGGGTTCGACGAAAACTTCTGCACGAAATCTTCGTACAGGGCGAGCTTCTTTTGCGGGTCCTGCTCGTTCGAGATGGCTTGCAAGGCATGATCCTCATCCGTGCCGGCCGCAATCGTGATGCGATCTGCCTGGGCAAATGCCTGAGGGATAAGAAACGCGAAAGAGAGGAAAAGGACAACCAGCGTCAACGAACCGCTGCAGCGTCTCATAGCCGCCTCCGGTATACGCAGGAAATTAAGGTCTCAGATTTCGAGCACGCGAATCGTAGCGCCGAACGCGGCTGCACGCAAGGACCGAGATCACCAGCAAAGAATTTCACCACGGAGATACGGAGACATTCCAATCTTCTCGATTGCCGATCAACGATTGCACCTCCGGACGCGTCGGGCGTGCCGTTCTTTCCTCCGTACCTCCGTGCCTCGGCGGTGAATTCCAGCCGTTCCCGAGTTCGGCTAAAGTAGAAAGATGCGGGCCATCCTCAGCCAGCGACCGTTACGGTTCGTGTTCGCGGCCAACCTGATTTCCATGTTGGGCAGTGGGATGAACTCGGCTGCAGTCGCCTGGTACATTCTGCAGGCGACGCACTCCGAACAGGCTCTAGGAACGCTCGCTGTAATGCAAACCATTCCTGCCATGCTCATGCTTCCCTTCACTGGCGTCATCATTGACCGGGAAGACCGCCGGAAGCTGGTCATGTGGCTCGACGCGCTGCGCGCGGTGATCATTGTGACAGTCGCCATCCTTGCGTTTCGGCATCGCGTGCAGGTCTGGGAACTCTACTTGATGAACACGCTGGTGGCCGCCGGTTTCTGGATGTTTTGGCCCACCATCACTGCCCTGATTCAGGAACTGACCCCGGAGGACCGGTTCGTGCACTCGAACACATTTTTGCTGGCGGGCGTGCAAGGCGGATGGCTGATCGCCGGTTCGGTCGTGGGCTTCATGTACAACCACATTGGCCTGGGCGGGGTGCTGCTGATCGATGTTTCAACCTACGTGGTCTCGTTTCTCTGCTACTTCGCGGTGCGCAAAGGACGCCATGTGGTGCTGCGCCCGGAAGAGTTGCGTGCCGACCTGCTGGCCGCCGAAAGCCAGTTGCAACGCTTCTGGCGTGACATGCGAGAGGGACTGCACTTTCTGCGCGATCATCGCGCGGCCGTGATGTTGGGGATTAGCTGGGCTCTGTTTCTGGGGGCCATGATGACAGGCGGAGTGGTCACTCCGTCTCTGAGTGAGCGTGTCTTTCACGCGGGGCCGGTGGGGTATGGCTGGCTCAGCGCGGGATGGGGTACGGGAGCATTCATCAGCGCGCTGTATTCACCGCAGGCGATTGCCCGCCTGGGTGGGCGACGCGCACTTGCGTTCTCGATGGCCTTGCTTTCGGTTGCCATGATTTGCGCGCCGGTCGCCGGATTTCTGGTCCTGGCCATGGCGGCATACTTCGTGATGGGCTCGGCGCGGGGCGTTGGCGGCGTGGCGATGAATACCAGCCTGATGGAGATGGTCCCCAAACACTTAATGGGACGCGTGCAGAATGCATACTATTTTGCCGGGACATTCCTGCAAATCGCGCTCGCCATCAGCGTGGGAGCAGTGGCGCACAGGGTAAGCTTGGTGGCCGCATTCGCGATCCTGGCCTGTGTGTACGGCCTGGCGTTCGTGGCGGCGAGTTGGCCGGTGGGTGTGGTGGTCGTAGAAGAAGTCGTCGCCGAGTGCGATCTAGTCAATTAAAGCGTGCTTTTCATAAGCGAAAATCCCCACCCTTGCGTAAAAGACGCGCACGGATGGGGCACACTCGATTTCTGACGATGCTCGCGACCTCCGATCAGCGTGGTCAATGACCGCCTCCGGCTGTTATTCTTTTCCATTCGCAAGGAGCGTACATGTCCTCTGACTTGCAGGGCCGGAATGGTGTTGTCTTCGGAGTCGCCAACAAGCGCTCGATCGCGTGGTCCATTGCCCAGGGATTGCACGCCGCCGGCATGAAGCTGGCCATCACCTACCAGAACGAGCGCCTGGAGCAGGAAGCGAAGGACCTTATCCTGTCCCTGCCCGGTGCCGAAGCGTACATGTGCGACGTTTCCAAGGACGAAGAGATCGACCGGCTCTTTGCCACGCTCAAAGAGCGACAGGGCAAACTGCACGCGCTGGTGCACTCCGTCGCCTACGCTCCGGCCGACGAACTGAAAGGCGACTTCGTCAACACCACGCGCGAAGGCTTTCGCGTTGCGCTGGATGTCAGCGTGTACTCGCTGGTCGCGGTCTCGCGAGCTGCGGTCCCATTGATGGAAGACGGCGGGTCCATCATCACGATGACCTATTTCGCGTCGGAGAAAGTCGTGCCGCGCTACAACGTGATGGCGGTGGCCAAGGCGGGACTCGAATGTTCGGTGCGCTATCTTGCCTATGAACTCGGAAAGAAAAAGATTCGGGTGAACGCCATTTCTGCCGGTCCCATCAAGACTCTGGCGGCGCGCGGCATCGCCGGCTTCAGCGAGATGCTTAAGGGCCACGAGGAACGCGCCCCGTTGGGCCGCCGCGTGGAAGTCGAAGAAGTCGGAAACACCGGAGTCTTTCTGGCCTCGGA